>OMER01000140.1_pt1 | contig 76561 bp, 66 predicted proteins | sample 1645431 | NCBI WGS metagenome assembly OMER01 (sample SAMEA103958144, study PRJEB25191) | human gut metagenome | reverse complement strand
ACGGCTTTTCAGTTCTTCCATCTGCCGGGTGAGTTCCTCCACCTGAATGTTTTTCTGTTCCAGGGCTTTCTGGGCCCGCGCCAGGGCTTCCGCCTGTTTCTTGTCGTTTCTGGCGGATTTGTCCGCTTTGGTCTTCATCTGGCTGCGCGCCAGTTCCAAATCCCGGGCAAGCTGGGCGGCCTTGCCGCGTTCCGCAGAGAGGGCCTGCGCCAGCTTGTTGATTTTTTCCTTCTGCTGATCCGTCAGGGGAACATTGATATTGTTATCCCTGGCAATGGCGTTGACAATTTGTTTTTCCGCAGGAGTGAGCTTGATGGCTTCTTCATTGTCCATCAGGGAGGCTATTTCCGCCGTGTCCGGATTTTCCTGATGCAGCCGCTTATAAGTGCTGATGAGCAGGGAGCGGCTCTGGTCCTGCACGGAAAGTATGCGGAGCTGCTTGGCGATGGTGGAGCGCAGCAGCTGGTTTTCTTCCAGAAGAAGCGGGCTTTTTTCCGGATTGGCCTCCAGCTTGGACAGTTCCACATCCGCATTGATGAGCTTGGTATTCAACTCTGTGATGCGTTTGCGGTAGCCGATGTTTTCATCCCGGATGGCAATCAGTTTCTGTTTCAGGTCTGCGGATTCCTCACGCGCCTCTTCCAACGCTTTCAGGTTGGCTTTCCGCTGTTCTTCGGAATCGGATTTGGCCGTTTCCAGAGCGGCGATTTTGTCCTGGGCATCCTTGAGCTGGGCCGCCAGCGTCAGGTTGCGGTCCAACAGGTTTTTTGTTTTGTCCGGGCTGTTGAGCTCCACCAGGGCCGCCAATTGGTCCCGGTCTTTCTGAAGGGCGTTTTTCTCATCCGTCACTTTGTCCAGCTTGTCCTGGTACTCCCTGAGCTGCAGCTGAAGATCGGCGATCTGCGCCAGATAACGGGCTTTGTCCTGGCTGAGGGAGGTGACATTTTGTTCCAGTTCCTCCACTCTCCTGGTGAGAGTCTGGATAAGCTTGTTGCTGGTCTTTCTTTCATCCTCCATCTGCTTTTTGACCTTGAGCAATTCATCCCGGTAAACGGATTCTCCGGCGGATGCCACGGCCAGTTTTGCCAGAATCTCCTCCTGCTCCCGGCGGGTGCGCTTGAGAGCCTGGATCAGAGCCTTGTTCTCCATGGTGGTTTTATCCAGCAGTCTGCGGATGCGTTCGTAATTGCTCTCCACCACTTCCGGAGCCGCCCCGGGAGAAACGGAAGGGGACGGGATGGTATTGATCAGGGATTCTCCGGGACGGGTAGGGAATTCCACGCCCTTGTAGCCGGGAGGGAGGGCTATGTTGGGTTTTGGCCTGGGGCGCTTCGGCACGGAGGCCGGGCGTTCCAGCTCCAGGCCGGATGAAGAAGAGGCGGCGGCCTGCTGCTGGGCCAGCTTCTGCCACTGGTCCAGATTTTCCCTGTTGAGCTGGCGGCGCGTTTGCAGCAGGTTGGGGCGCCATTGGGGATAAGACTTAGCCAGGCGTCCGAACTTGTCTTCCGCCTGCTGCGTCAGGCGGATGGCTCCTATATAATCCCGTTTTTCCACCAGTCCTGCGGCTTGGGTCACCAGCCTCAACGCCTCCAGGTACATGTCCGTTGGATCCTGCTTTGTCCCGGCGGTGGCGGGCATGGGGCCGGGCATATACGACCCCTGGGCCAGAAGGGGCATGGAGCCGCAGGTCAGGGACAAAGCAAGGGTAATGCCAAGGGGGAGAGGAGTCATCATGGGGAGAAGCTTTGTTTACATACGGCACACCGTCCTGAATCGCAAGAATAAACCGTGTCTTGTGCTTGTGTTCGCGGGGGCGGGTGGTAGACTCTTGCCAATCCTTGATTTTTCCCATGAACATCTCCGTTTTAGACCGTTTTTTGAAGTATGTCTCCGTGGGCTCTCAGTCGGACGCGGATTCCGCCACCGTGCCGTCCACCCCCGGCCAGACGGAGCTGGCCCGGCTGTTGGTCGGGGAATTGAAGGACATGGGAGCGCAGGCGGAACTGGATGATGATTCCGGAATTGTTTACGCCTCCATCCCTTCCAACGTGGAGGGGAATGTTCCCGTCATCGGCTGGGTGGCCCATGTGGATACGGCTCCGGGAGTCTCCGGCAGCGGAGTGAAGCCCCGCATCGTGCGCTCGTACGACGGCGGAGACATCCTGCTCAATCCGGAACAGGGAATGGTGCTTTCCCCCGCCGTTTTTCCCGAACTGGCGGATTATTTGGGCCAGGACCTGGTCGTGACGGATGGAACTACCCTGCTTGGAGCGGACGACAAGGCCGGTGTGGCGGAAATCATGGATATGGCAGCCTCCTTCCTGCTGAACCCCGAACGGCCTCACGGCGAGATACGGATCGCCTTCACGCCGGATGAGGAAATAGGACGCGGAACGGATGCCTTTGACGTGGCGCGATTTGGTGCGGATTTCGCCTATACCGTGGACGGAGGCGCCCTGGGGGAAATTGAATACGAAAATTTCAATGCGGCTTCCGCAGTGGTGACGGTGCAGGGCTTTTCCATTCATCCCGGAAGCGCCAAGGGCAGGATGTTGAATGCCTGCCTGGTTCTCATGGAATTCCAGGGAATGCTGCCCGCGTTCCAGAATCCCGCTTTTACGGAAGGGTACGAGGGCTTTTATCATCTGGATTCACTCCGGGGAGATGTGGAATGGGCGGCTGCGGAGTACCTCATCAGGGATCATGACAGGGAGGCCTTTGAGCGCAAGAAGGAATTCATGCAGGAATGCGCGGCCCTGCTGAACCGTAAATACGGGGAGGGGACGGTAAAGGCGGAAATTACGGATTCCTATTACAACATGAAGGAAAAGATACTTCCGCACATGCACCTGGTGGAACATGCCCGCAGGGCCATGGAAGCCGTGGGTGTGAGGCCGGAAATCGTCCCTGTGCGCGGAGGCACGGACGGAGCCCGCCTCTCCTTCATGGGGCTGCCGTGCCCCAACCTGTGCGCCGGAGGCCACAACTTCCATGGAAAGTATGAATACGTCCCCGTCCGTTCCCTGGAAAAAATTTCCGCCATCCTTCAGGAAATCGTCTCCGGTTATGCCCGGTACGGCCTGGAGCCGCCGCCAAGGGAATGAGGGAACATGGCGGTAAGCGGAGGTGTTGCGATTCCGTTATTCGGGAATAAGAATTTTTGTCTGTTCTTGAAATTTTTATTGGCGGGGAGGCGCAATGCCGGACCAGGGGCATGGAAGGGAGGCTTTGCCGGCCGGAGGAATTCCCCGGCGTCCCTAATCCGTGAAGCTGCGGGAAAGTGCTTGCTTTTTTCCCTTCCGTCATGATCATGGCGGCTCACCGTTTTTGATAACCCCCGCATATACACTTTTGATATGAGCGTGATTCCCAATGTCCTGGCTGAAAGGTACGCCTCCGCCGCCATGAAATCCATCTGGTCCGCAGAGGGCCGCATCATTCTGGAACGCGAATTCTGGATTGCCGTGATGAAAGCCCAGAAGGATCTGGGGCTGGATATTCCGGACGGGGTGATTGAGGCCTATGAACGGGTGAAAGACCAGGTGAACCTTCCCTCCATTGACGCACGCGAACGCGTGACGCGCCACGATGTGAAGGCACGCATAGAAGAATTTTGCGAGCTGGCCGGATGCGAGCATATCCACAAGGGAATGACCTCCCGGGACCTGACGGAAAATGTGGAACAGCTCCAGATTTGGAAGTCCATGCAAATCATCCGGGACAAGGCCGTGGCCGTGTTGAACCGCATGAGCGCCCTGGCTGAACAATGGAAGCACGTGACCATTGCCGGACGCACACACAATGTAGCCGCGCAGACCACGACCATGGGCAAGCGCGTCGCCATGTTCGGGGAAGACATCGTGCACGGCCTGGGGGCCTGGATTTCCCTCATGGACCGTTACAGCGTGCGCGGACTGAAGGGCGCCGTTGGAACCCAGCTTGACCAGCTTTCCCTCTTCGGGCAGGATGCCGGCCGCGTGCTGGAATTGGAAGACCGCGTGTGCGCCCACCTGGGCATCCCTGCCAAGTGGATGAATGTGGGGCAGGTATATCCGCGTTCTCTGGACTTTTCCGTGGTTTCCGGGCTAGTGGAACTCACCTCCGGCTGCTCCTCCTTCGCCAAGACCCTGCGCCTGATGGCCGGCCATGAACTGGCCACGGAGGGGTTCGCCAAGGGGCAGACTGGCTCCAGCGCCATGCCGCACAAGATGAATGCCCGCTCCTGCGAGCGCGTCAACGGCTTCCACGTCATTTTGAAAGGCTTCCTGATGATGATTTCCGGGCTGGCCGGGGATCAGTGGAATGAAGGGGACGTTTCCTGCTCCGTGGTGCGCCGCGTAGTCATGCCTGATTCCTTTTACGCTGCGGACGGCCTGTTTGAAACCTTCCTGACCGTGTTGAACCAGATGGGCGTGTATGAGGCCGTGGTGGCTGCGGAATTGCGCCGCTACCTGCCTTTCCTGATGACAACCACCATCCTGATGGAGGCCGTCAAGCGCGGCATTGGCCGGGAGACCGCCCATGAGGTGATCAAGGAACATGCCGTGGCTGTCTCCAATGACCTGCGAGCCGGGAAAATCATGGAAAACAATTTGCTGGACCGCCTGGCGGAAGACGGGCGCCTGGGAATAGACCGGGCGGATCTTCAGCGCATTTTTGATTCCAATTCCTCCGCTACGGGCATGGCTGATGCCCAGGTGGAAGCATTCCGCTCCATGGTGAAGGAAGTGACGGACAGGTTTCCGGACGGGGCGGGCTACCAGCCCGGGGATATCCTGTAAAAGGAACCTCGGAAAAAAGCCGGAACTCCCGGCGCACGCGTTTTTTCCAGACGCCGCCCTTTCGGACGGCGTCTGTATTTTTTATGCCGTCCGCATACGTGTTTTTTCAATTTCTTTACGTCAGGAGAGCTTGACGAATCAGAAGGATGCCAGTAAGCTTGAATTCAGTAAACGGGCGCGTACGTTGCATGCGCCTTTGCAAGCAACCCCCCTGTTAAACAATTTTCAATATGGAAAACCAGCATCTCAGCCTTTTGGACCGTGTGTACACCGTTCTCAGAAAGAGAGGGGAAGAGACGGAATGGATTACTTCCGCTGATGACCACAACATTAAGACAGGCATCGCATTCGTCCCCTGTGATACGTTCACCCCGGTGAGCCTCCTGTACACCATGATTGAACGTCCGGAGACGCTGGTCATTGACGTGCTTTTTGCCGCCAAGGTTCCTGAAAACCGCCGTGTGGAAGTCAGCATTATCCTCAGCGAACTGAATGCGGACCAGACGGCCGGCGCCTTTCAGCTGGACCCCAACAGCGGGTATGTTTATTACCGCCAGTCCTTCGTTCTGGAAGGCATGGACCTCACGGAAGCCCAGTTTGCCCAGTTGATGAAGAATATTGAAACCGTGGCTGTGGAAACGGCGGAGGCCTATTCCCACATCATGGAGACGGAATATCCCAAATAACGGGACGCGTTTCCCCCGGAGCTGTTGATGAGCGAGGCCCCTCAAAAAAAGGGAACGTCCTGGTCCATAGGCATCGGCCTGGGGATTGTGGCGCTTCTGATAGGCACGGCTATTGTAACGGAGCCGACCGTCTCTTTTTCCTCCTCCGGAAACAGGGGCTGCGCGCCCGCAGGAACGGAGACACCCCTCCGGCTGCAGACGAACACTCTTTCCATTTCCGCGCCCGGCATCGTAAAGGCCTCCTACCTGACGATGCTTTCTCCCAGCGTTTCCGGAAAGGTAGACAAAGTGCATCCCCTGTTTAATGTGGGGGAAATTGTCCTGAAGGGAACCCCCCTGATGGAATTGGAAAAATTTGAATACCGCGCCCGGCTGGCGAACGCTCAGGCGGAACTGGAACAGGCCCGCTTGGATGTTTCTACGGAGCAGGCGGAAGCCCTGAAAGCCATCAAAAAGACATACAGCTCCGTCTCCAAAAGCGGAAAGGAATCCGAACTGGTGCTCCGGGTGCCGCAGCGCAGAGCCGTAAACGCCAGGCTGAACGCCGCGGAGGCGTATGTGGCGGAAGCAGAACAGGCCCTCCGGGATACGGTGCTGGAAGCTCCCTATACCTGCCAGGTGGTGGAATGCTCTGTGGGAGCCGGTGCCCGCGTGGTCGCCGGGCAGCCGGTGGGGAAAGTAATTCCTCTTCAGGAGCGGATGATACGGATTCCCGTTCCGCTGGAAGAATTTTCCGCATTGCCCAGGGATGAGCAGGGCAAGGTGAATACGGCTCTGACCGCCTCTTGCGTGCTGAATAATGGAAAACGGCTGCAGTGGCTGGGCCGTGTTACGGCGGTGGATGCGGCGCTGGATTCCAAAAGCAATTCCGCCGTGTTGATTGCCTCCCTGGAGCCGAATGCCTCCCATGTCTCCGAGTGGCAAGTGGCTCCCGTCAACATGGCTCTTCAAGTAGCCATCAACGTTCAAGTTCCCGTTTCCGCGTGGATTCCCGCTTCCGCCGTCAGGGACGGCAGCTCCATCCAGGTAAAAACGCCGTCAGGAATGCAGGAACGCAAGGTGCAGGTAGTGGCGTTAAAAGACGGCAGAGCCCTGGTGACCGTTCCGGAATTCCAGAACGGGGACGCCGTGGTCCTTTAATTAGAAAACTATAGGCTATAAAAATCTAAAACACTATTTTAAGTATAAATTTTTGTATGATTCGTATTGAAAATAATTAAATTCCTTCTTCTCTTTTATTTTGTTGTCTCCAATTTTAAAAAATTAATAGAAAATTGATGATTTTCCGCATAAATAATTTTTATAAATGATCGATTAAAAACATAAACCAAGAAATATTTATTAAGAACATGAATTTTAAAAATAGTATGCCATCTAACAATATGGCTTCATCAGGACATCGCTTAGGACAAGTCATAGGAGATTGGTATGAAGAATATTTTGCATTGCCACTCCTAACTAAGATAGCAAAGGGATTGGAGCTTTTTGTTGATTCACGCTTTAAGAAACGCTCCTGTCGTAGAGATAAAATTTTATGGGCAGATATTGATGGAAATACGGTTGATTATGATTTCGTAATGGAATTAGCAGGAACAGATAGCGAGTTAGGTACGCCAGTTGCATTTTTTGAAACATTCTGGAGAAGAGGGGCTAGGCACTCTAAAGATAAGGCTCGTGATGATAGTGGGAAACTCCTTCCAATGAAAGATACTTATCCAACAGCTAGAGTTTTGGGTATTGTTTCAGCAGGAAATTTTACAACTCCAGCTAGGGAATTGGTACGAAGCCGAGGTGTTGAATTATTTTATGTTCCCAAAGAACATATTATCAAATCATGGAAAAGGCATGGTATTGAAATTGATTATCCGGATAAAGCTGATGAATTAACTAAACAAAAACTAGTAGAAAAAGCAGAGCAAAAAATAAAGGATTGCCCATCCGTTTTTAGTGAGGTTGCATTAACCTTATGTGAATTTATAGGAAAAAGCCAGTTATCTGCATTTGAGAAACTCGTTGCTTCTAAATTAGGTGCGACTCCTCAAGAATATAAAATTACAGTTCACCATAGTTCTAATCCTTTTAGTTTTACTACACATCAAGCTGTTGATGATTTTTTGTGTAAAGATATAGTGTGTTCAGAATTTTCACATATACGTTATTCTTATGAGGTTGTATTTGGTGATGGTGATACATATTTAGGGCACTCTTTTACAATCGAAGAATTAAAACAACGACATTCAGAGTTGAAAAGACTTATTATGCATATGGAGGAGCTTATACAATGAATATTGATGAATTACCTCTTTTTAATCTAAACAGGGATATAGAACTTGTGTCACTCAAACACAAAAGGTCTGGTTCATTTATCGATAATATGAAATTGCCTATTCATCGATGGTTTAGATATTCTGCGGGGTTCTCTGCTGAGTGGGTTAAAACAATAGTACAGAAAGAACAGCCATTGACCATTTTAGACCCTTTTGCAGGTTCTGGAACTGTGAATATTGTTTCGGATCAGTTAGGTATTAAATCATTTGGATATGAACAACATCCTTTTGTTTATAAACTTTCTTTAGCTAAAACCCACTGGAATTACTCCGTCAATCAATTTTTGAAGGCAGGAAAAGAACTTTTAGAAGTAAGTCGTACATTAAGCGTTGACTGTGACTATACAGAAAATACTTTATTAGCAAAGTGCTATAGTTGTGAATCATTAAATTCATTGTTCAAACTGCGTAAAGCTTGGTTAGACGTTTATGGGAATGATACATCGCCTTTGTCCAAATTACTCTTTTTAGCTATTACGGCCATTTTACGCTCAACTAGTTCCGCAGGAACGGCTCAATGGCAATATGTCTTACCTGAAAAGAAAAAACATAGAGTTATAGAACCAAGAGTAGCTTTTGAGGCTCAATTATATTTAATGGCTTCTGACATGGAATGGATGCAGTCTCAACAAAAAGGAAGTAAGGCTACTCTTTTTAATAATGATGCAAGAACATTTCATGGACTTGAACCTCAATCTGTTGATTTAGTGATTACATCTCCACCGTATGCCAATAATTACGATTATGCGGATGCAACTCGATTAGAGATGACATTTTGGGGTGATATTGCTTCTTGGGGTGATTTACATAGTGTAGTAAGACAACACCTTATATGCTCCAATACACAACATGCGTCGAAAGAAAAATACCAGCTTAATAACTTGTTAGTTTCTTCTCATTTAACTGCTATCAGAGATGAACTTTCTGTTGTATGTTCAGAATTAGCTTCTGTTAGAGAAACGAAAGGTGGCAAAAAACATTATCACACAATGGTTGCTGCATATTTTAATGATATGGCACAGGTAATAGAAGGATTAAAAAGAGTTGTAAGGCCAAATAAAAAACTATATTTTGTGGTAGGTGATTCTGCTCCTTACGGAGTATATATTCCACTTGAAAAATGGTTAGGAAACATTGCATTGAATATGGGATTTACCAAGTGGGATTTTAAAAAACTCCGTGACCGCAATGTGAAATGGAAAAATAGAAAACACCAAGTTCCTTTGCATGAAGGGATATTGGTGATAGAAAGTTGATGCATTCTAATTGAGGTAAGATACCACTGTTTTTACGATCTTATTCTTTAAGATGGGAGATTCAGTTTAGCATAACTAGTGTGCTTATACTTTTTCTTGGTGTTTTTATATACTTTCATCAGCTTTAAACTGTGCCAGAAGGAAGTCTTGTACTTATACGGTTTTTTGAATAAGTATAACTGCATTATAAAATGAACTTTCTTAAATAGCACCGCTTATTGAGTGGAATCTAGGAGTATTCAAAGATTGTACTAGTACGAATGTGTATATCTTATCGCAACCTCCATATATTAAAGTATCTAATCACGTGCTTTCATTGAATTTATATTTTTTGATTTTTTATAGAACAGTCAGACGAATTTTAAATTTCAGGGTTTCTTCAAGAAGAATATGGTTTTCTTTTATATCGGAGATTTCTTTAAAAGTTCGAAAATGAAAAAGTAAGTTGTCATTCACGGTAGGAAATCAGCATGAATGGATGACGAAATAAAAGTATATAGTTTTCTTTAATTCATATTTTCCTGACGGAGAGGGAACTTCTTCTCTTCCCTCTTTTTCACGGCGGAAGCGTCCTTTCAAAAACCCGTTCCGGAGCCGGTCCGCAGAAGCATAAAAAACATGCCGCTCTGAGCGGGAGGCATGGCATGTCGCGTTCAGAGCCTGGCGGCCGTCTGTAGTTCAGTGGGCGTCCGGCTTCATGTCGAACACCAGCACTTCAAAAGGCTGAAGCTCCAGATACGTTGGCTTATCCTGTTCCTGCTTCAGCGTTTTAACCTGCTGGTCCGGGTAGGAGGCTTTCAGAGAGACAACGGCTAGTGCTCCCTTGACGGGTTCAAAGACGTTGCCGTATCCAGATTGATCGACCGCGGACGGCCATCATGCATCCCTGCGGGCTCCAGGCCGCACAGCCCCGTAGGGTTCCACCCAGTGCGCGTCGTTCGCCACGTCGTCCTACGCCTTTTTGTCTATAATGGACGGCGTAAGGTAAAGCACCTGAAGATTAGCTCCGGAGCCGAAATAAATGCGGGCGTCGTTCTTTAGGTCTTTGTTGTCCTGCTTTCCGTCCTCCCCCTTACTGACGCGCGCCACCTAGAACTTGGTGTCCAGCACCATGCCGTGGTGCATGATGGAGTTCAGGGGATAAAGGGGATCGGGCTTGACAATGACGTCGTAGCAGGCTCCGTCGCGGAACGTGATCCACTGCCCGCGGTCGTTTCCCTTGCCGGCCCAGCCCACATCCGCGATGCCGCTGCACCATTTGGAATCCACATGGCCTTGTCCTTGGCATGCTACACTTTCTTTTCTGGCTCAAAATACCCTCCCAGAGGAGAAATCCAGATGCCGAAGCCGTGCGGGAACTTTTTGACGGAGGGCTACCAGAGGTCTTCATTCACGTCGTCTCACCCGTCATCCAGCACGAAGCCGTCCAAGCTTCACATGCCGGGAGCCCAGCGCCCTTCCGTATTCTCCCGCTACGCGAACCAGCGTTTTCTTCGTGGAGTCATACCAGCCGTTGTAATGGAGGAACTGGTGGGTAGGGAGCCACGCGTTCTCGTTCCAGATAATAAAGAAAGCCGTGGCGCAGCTGGTTTTTCGGCTATACGCCCAGCACCGTGCCGAACGTCTGGACATTACCGCGGCTCATAGGAAGATTGCAGTAAAATCCAACGGTTCCCGTTCCTCCGCCGGCCTGCGCCCTGGCGACAGGAAGCTCAATGCCTGCAAATGTTCCTTCCCGCTCGCTGACCAGGGGACTACCCGGCACGGAACCCTTCACGGCCAGGTTGGGGGCATGCAAGTCAATCAGCTGGATTTTTTTCAAATCCACATCTCTGGATGTTTCAACCTGATAGGGTTTCCTTGGCGTAGCTTAATTCCGCCTTCTAATGAACTGCCAGCCCGCTCTTTTTATCCCTGAAAGTGACGGAAATCGCCGTTCCTTCCTTTCGTTCCCCCAGCTGGGGGCTTGCAGCGCACCCTTTAAGGGCGCTTATGGCGGGTGGCCCTTCCATTACAAACGAGAGGAAGGGAGGTCGTAGCCTTCCTTTTCCGTGGAAGGCCGTTCCCTGTTCACGATTCCCAGCGGAACCAGCCTGGTGCCGGAAACCTTCCATGAAACGGCTAGGACATTGTTGTTCAAAATATAGACATCTCCCCGTGATGGGCGTGGGGATTCCGGGGGCTGTTCCCGGATACGTTACGGAGGCCGCCGCGTCCTGGAGGCTGACACAGGAACAGGTAGCCAGAGCAAACTCCGGAAGGGAAGGTAAATGCATGATTCGGAAGAATCTGCCATCGGACAACCTCCGTCAATTCAAAAATACAGCGTGGCATAGGCGCGCTGAGGTCCCGTTCCGCCGTGAATCTTCCTAGTGGGCTTCCAGCCAATTGCCTCCCGTCCTGGCTTCCACCAGAATGGGAACGCCGTTGGGCAGGGGCAGCGCGCTGACCATGGCTTCCTCTATCTTGGGAATGAGATCCAACTCATCCCTGTGCAGGTCCACCAGCAATTCATCATGAATCTGGAGGATAAGCCGGGATCTGGTGCCTTTCAGCAATTTGTCCACATGGATCATGGCTATTTTAATCATATCCGCCGCCGTGCCCTGGATGGGGGTGTTGATGGCAGTACGTTCCGCGGCGGACTTAATGGTCTTGTTGGCGGAATTGATTTCCGGAATCATCCTCCGTCGCCCCAATAGCGTTTCCGCGTAACCGGCTTGTTCCGCTTTGTGAACCAGGTCTTCCATGAAGGATTTAACTACGGGGAACTGGGTAAAATAGTTTTCAATCAAAGTGGCGGCTTCTCCGCGGGGGCAGCCCAGCCTCTGGGAGAGACCGAAGGCGGAAATGCCGTAAATAATGCCGAAATTCACCGTTTTGGCCGCACGGCGCATAACGGCGTCCACCTGGTCGCGGGGAATGCCGTACACACGGGCGGCCGTTTCCGTATGGATGTCCCGTCCTTCCCTGAATGCTCCGCACATGGCGGGGTCTCCTGAAAGAGCCGCCATGATGCGCAGTTCAATCTGGGAATAATCCGCAGACAGCATGGTGTATTCCTCTGAGGCGGGGACAAAGGCGGTGCGGATCAGGCGCCCCTGTTCCGTCCTTACCGGAATATTCTGAAGATTGGGATCCTGGGAGGCAAGCCTCCCGGTTGCGGTCAGCATCTGGTGGAATTGGGTATGGATGCGTCCGTCCCGCGGGCAGATATACCTGGGCAGCGCATCCAGATATGTGCTCTTCAGCTTCATATTCTCCCGGTAAGCCAGGATATCCGCTACAATGGGATGCTGGGGGGCCAGAGCGGAAAGGGTGTCTTCATCCGTCACGAACTGGCCCGTCTTCGTCTTCTTGGGCTTCTTCACCAGCTCCAGTTCTCCGAACAGGAAATCTCCGAGCTGCTTGGGGGAATTCAGATTCAGGGGATGGCCTGCGGCTTCTTCAATTCTTTCCCGTAGGCCGTCAATGATGGCTCCTACCTTGACGGAAGCCTTCTCCAGGGATTCCGGAAGCACGCGGATGCCGGAAAACTCCATGTCCGCCAGCACGGGAAGCAGGGGCAGTTCCACGGTACGGAACAGTTTTTCCATGCCGCTTTCCTTGACCTGCCTTTTCAGGACGGCGGAAAGCTGGAGGGTGATATCCGCATCCTCCGCCGAATATTTGCCCATTACTTCCACGGGAACGCCGCTGGTGTCCAGTTCCCGTTTTTTTGCTCCCGGAGCGGCAATGTCCTTCAGTTTAATCGTGGAATATTGCAGCAAATTTTCCGCCAGAACGTCCATTCCGTGCTTCATGCCTGGAGCGATCAGGGCATGAGCCAGCAATGTATCGAAAAAGGGGCCTTTGACATGGATGCCGTTGGCTCGCAAAACCTCCAGGTCAAATTTCAGATGATGCCCTATCTTCTCTGCGGGGCCTTCCAGGAGCGGCCTGACTGCTTCCAGATCCGCCGGACCGGAGACAGGCATGTACCATGCCTTGTGCGGTTCAGCGCAAAAGGCGACGCCCAGCAGGTTGTCCATGAGGGGATTCAGGCCCGTCGTTTCCGTGTCGAAGCACCAGGAATCATACTTTTCCAGCTCGGCTGCCATGGCGGAACGGGCTTCCGGCGTATCTGCAATAATATATTCGTGCCTGAAATCATCTACCGTTTTCAAATGGCGTTCCTCAAATAAATCCATTTGTCCCGAACCGTTCTGCCGTACTCCCGACACAGGGGCGGAGGGTTTCGCCGACGAAGGCTGTTCCGTCCGGGGGGCGGGAGCAAACAAATCGTCTGCCGGGAGGGGGGCTTTTCTGGGCTCCGGCGCTTTTTTCCCGAACAGCTTGGCCTGCATGGACCGGAATTCCAACTCCTGGAGAAGGGCCTGCAGTTCTTCCGGACTGGGTTCTCTTTTAACCAATTCAGGCAGGGTCACCGTCAGGGGAACGTTCCGGTCAATGGTGGCCAGTTGCTTGGAAAGGGTTGCCATGTCCCCGTTTTCCTCCACAATCTGTTTGCGCTTCCCTTTCAGTTTATCCGTATTAGACAGCAGGTTTTCCACGGAGCCGAACTCTCCGATCAGCAGCTTGGCCGTCTTTTCCCCCACGCCGGGAAGCCCCGGAATATTGTCGGAGCTGTCGCCCATCAGGGCCAGAATATCAACTACCTGGTCCGCACGTTCAATGCCCCATTGCTCCTTGAGCTTTGCCAGGTCAATCACTTCGTGGTCATTGCCCCTTTTGCCGGGTTTCCACAGAAAGCAGGTGGAGGAAATAAGCTGGCCCAGGTCCTTGTCCTGGGAAACCATGTAGGTCTGGAATCCCTCCGTACCGTCCGCGATGCGTGCCAGCGTTCCTATCGTATCGTCCGCCTCATAGCCTTCATAGCGCAGAATGGGAATATTCATGGCTTCCAGCAATCTGAAAATCAGGGGCATTTGGTCGCTCAACTCTTCCGGCATGGATTCCCGGTTGGCTTTATAGGCAGGGTAAAGCTTATGGCGCGCCGTGGGAGCGGAAGTGTCGAAACAGGCCGCGATGTGCGTGGGGCGTTCGTGCTCCAGAATGCCCAGCAGCGTATTGGCGAAGCCGTACACGGCGGAAGTATTGACTCCCTTGGAATTGCGGATGGGATTGGAGAAAAAGGCGAAGTGGGCTCTGTAAGCCAGGGCCATTCCATCCAGAATAAAAAGGCGCTTGGAAGGGGAATCAGTCATTTCTGCCTTACTTTACCATGCGGTCCGGCGGGAAGCCACCGTTAAATGCGCCTCCGCATTCTCTGCCGATCGGGGCGGAGAAACAATCTTGAGAGCGCTTTTTTGTTGCCTCCTGACTATGAAGACCAGTCCTGCTTCTTGTAAAATTTGCTGGAGCCCGGCCGGGAATGTTTTGTCTCCGTTCATCCTTCTTTAAGGATTGATTTTCTTACAGGAAACATTATCATGCTCCGTTTCCATGACTTACACCATCACTCCTTTGATTGCAGAGGATGCCATCTGCGCGCGCGTCAGGGAACTGGCCGCATCCATTGACAGGGCCATGGCAGGAAAACCCTATATTTTATTGCTGCTGCTGAACGGCGCTCTTCCTTTCGCTGCGATGTTGGAGAAGCATTTGAAATCCCGGCCTGCGGTGAAAGCCGTCAAAATTTCCAGTTATGCCGGAATGAGAAATTCCGGTTCCGTGGCGTGGGAGGGGGATTGCGGGGATTTCCAGCCCGATGTGCCTGTTCTGGTGGTGGATGACGTTCTGGATACGGGTGCTACGCTGGATGAAGTTTGCCGGGAATTGAAAAGAAGAGGGGTGAAGGAAGTCCTCACTGCTGTAGCCGTGGACAAGCACTGTTGCCGGAAAGTGCCTTTTGAGGCTGATTACGTGGCTTTTACGCAGGGAAACGATTTCCTGGTGGGGTTTGGAATGGACCTGGATGGGCATTACCGGGAACTCCCGTACATTGGGAAAGTGGTCATGGCTGACACAGTTGAGAATTCAGATTGAACAACCTGTTGAAAAAAAGTGTCCAAAACAATTGGAGCGGCAGAATTATCCGCCGTTCTGCTTAACAAGGGAAACCGGAAAGGAGAACCAAGACATGAAAATCAACAGGGCAAGACAACAGGAAAGCGTGGCCGTTTTCGGCCGCGAAACATCTCTTATACGGGATGTTTTGGACAATCTGGAACTGGAACATGCGCTGACGTGGCTGTTGGAGGCCATCAGCCAACACCAGTCCGGAAAAATGGGCGGGGAACCGTGGCACCTGTACCAGACCACGCTGTTCGCCATGTATGTGGACTATGACAACGGCAAAGTGCGCCTGTCCGCCGCGCTGGCATGCCACGATGCAGATCTGGAAATGTCCTTGAAGGATTTTGTGGAGATATTGAGCCGTGAAGCCGTCAAGGAGGCGGCCCCTCTTCATTATACCCCTGGGAGTTCCGGCAAATGCATCCACCGCTACCGCAATCCGTATTTTAAACGCAGGCGGCGGGACCGGGAACCGGACATCGGTTTTTACTCCTGAGACGGATTTCGCCGCGAAGTGGCATCCTATCCTTTCCAAAAGACCGGATTCTCTATGGACTCCGGCCTTTTTTCACTTTTTCGGGAGGGCTTTCCATAAATGGACACGGGGTACCGGACAAGGTAAAAAATGCGGTTTTTACTCTGATTTTGAAATGAATATTGACCCCGTTTCTTCCCGTTCATGAACGGGAACGGCGGAAAACATGCGGCGGATGATATTTCCCGGAAATGGCGGGTGCTTGGGCGGCCTCAAATTGACAATCGCTTGTGAAATATTAGAATGATCGGCAGCGCTTCCGGCTCAGGGGCCCAGCACAGTCAACCGAAATGAAAAGCAGCAGAATCAGAATTGCAACGAGGCGGGATGCGGCCAAGCTGCTGGAAATTTACGCTCCGTATGTGGAAAAGACAGCTGTCACGTTTGAATATGAAGTGCCTGCAGTGACGGAGTTTGAAAAAAGAATAGATCACATACTGGGAAAATACCCCTATTTGGTTGCGGAAAGGGCAGGGGATATTTCCGGTTATGCCTATGCAGGAGTGTTCAAGGACCGCGCAGCGTATCGCTGGGCTGTGGAAACGACGGTATACGTGCGGGAAGACATGAAAAAAATGGGAACGGGAAGGGAACTGTATGCAGCTCTGGAAAAGATTCTCTCCATGCAGAATATTTTGAATTTAAACGCGTGCATTGCTTATCCCTGTGAAGCTGAGGACCCCTATCTTACACGGGACAGCGTCCAGTTCCATAAACGTTTGGGGTATCAATTTGCAGGGAAATTTCATCGGTGCGGATACAAATTCGGCCGCTGGTACCATATGATCTGGATGGAGAAGTTTCTTGGAGGCCATACGGAAAATCCGCCCGTAGTGAAATCTTTTGGCGAGGTAAGGAGCCTTGTCGCGGAGAAACTCGGAATTTGGTGAAAGGCGGCTCCTGGGCGCATTCGGAAACAGAAAATATTTCCGAATCAATAACATGCCGGATGTTCCGGCATGCGGCCACAAGAGGGGTTTTTTGTTGCAAAGTTAGTTTAAACTAATTTTTAATTGACATCGTTTGGCCGGATTATTATTTTCCGCTCCGGCGGGAAAAAATGGCGGATATGCCATGAAATCCTGCCGGATTGGAGGATGCCTCCCTGAGGAGGATACGGATGTTTTCATTATCAATAAAAAACCATGAACGCATACAAACGCATGTTGCTGGCCGGCTTTTGCGCCGGAAGTACAATCCTGGCTTTCGGTAGCCAGGCTCAGGCGGCCAAGGCCGCTTCCCCCAAGGTGGACAAAACGAGCGCGGCGATTGCCGCCTACGCGGATGAGCTTGTCATTCCCACCTACAAGACGATGAGTGATAACGCTCTCAAATTCGCCAAGGCCGCTAAAGAGCTGAAGGCTGCTCCTACCGATGCCAAGGTTGCTGAAGCAGGGAAGCTTCTTCTTGAAACGCGCGTGCCGTGGGAACTTTCGGAATCCTTCCTCTTTGGTCCGGCTGCTTTCGCCAACCTTGACCCGAAGCTGGACTCCTGGCCCCTGGATACCACGAACCTTGACGCCGTCGCCAAAAACGCGGACAGCAAGAGCGTAACGATTGACGCCGCCTACGTCCGCAATTCCCTCGGCGCGGAAACGCGTGGTTTCCATGCTGCCGAATACCTCTTGTTCCGAGATGGGCAACCCCGCAAGGCCGCCGATCTGACGCCCGGACAGCTTTCCTACCTTGCCGCTGTGGCCGAGGTGATTGCAGAGGATGCCATCACGCTTGAAGCCTGGTGGGCGGGTTCTGACAAGATCAGCGAAGAGAAGGCCAAGATTCTTGAAGAAGCTGAAATAGAACCCGGCAAGTCCTATGCGGGGGAATTCAAAAAAGCTGGCCAGGCAGGCAGCCGCTACGAGTCAAACTCTGAAGTGCTTGATGAAATCATCGGCGGCAGCAAGGACATTATTGACGAAATAGCCGATTCAAAGGTGGGCAAGCCCTACGAAACGGCTGACGCCGCCGACTGTGAATCCCTTTACAGCTACACTTCTCTGGTGGACTCCCGCCACAACGTACAGAGCGTAGAAAAATCCTACAATGTGATTTCCCCTCTCGTAGCCGCCAAGTCCGCGAAGGTTGACCAGGCTGTGAAAGGTTCTATCGCCAAGGTATTCAAGAGCCTCGACGCCATACAGGGCCCCCTGGTGAAAAACCTCGACAAAAAGGAGCAGCTCAAGGCAATCATCGACAGTTGCAAGGAACTTTCCGAAAACCTCGACAAGGTTCAGGAATTTCTTGTGAAGTAATTTAACCCGCATTGCCCAGGGTCGGCAAGACCCTGGGCTGCAATATCATATTGTCGGCCGGCTGACGGAGACATGTACCACGGGCCGTATTTCTGGAAAGCCTGCCAATCATCAATGCACATGGAGTATCGACAATTTGCAAAACCTGCGGCTGTCCTGGTGCTCGGAGCGGGAGCGGCCGCCTGGGCAATAGTGAATTCCGGAGGTTCTGGGGATGCGGCTCCTGAACAATCTTTTATCCCGGACACGGCAAGGAATGCCGGCGTTTTGGGACATCCCCGCATTTCCGGACGCGCACTGATTAATCCGGCCCAGGGGAGTGCATCAAAATTTGACAATATCAAAGCCGAATACATGACAGCTTCATGCGTGAGCTGCCATGTAAACCGCGGCCGTGATTTCACGCCCCCCGCGCTCAGGACGAAAGAAGGCGAGCCCGGGCCGGCTTACTATCTGGGCGGTGAAAAGGGAACGGTGTTTAATGCCACCAGTAAAGCGTTTGAGCAGGAATCGCCGGCAATTACTGAAGCCGGCCTGACGAATCGTTTCAAGGCGGGCGAAATTATTTTTGAAGGGAACTTCGTACCCGTGAAGCGCAATCGCTTCGGCGGTCTCGGTCCCACTTACATTAAATCATCCTGTCTGGCCTGCCACCCCGGTTATGGCCGCGGACAGCGCACCGGCAATTTTGACAGGCAGTACGGCAACGGTTATCTGGCCTTTGTACATAATCCCGATGGCACCCCGGTTAAGGGGTACACGGGCATGCTGCAGACGAAAGCGGTTCCTCCTTTTGTGCCTTATGCCAAGGGAGTGAAAATAGAATGGCATGATTTTGTTGACCAGTACGGAAACAAATACCCGGACGGAACGCCCTACAATGCGGGCAAGCCGACGGAGGGCACGTTGACTTATCCCACGGCAGATGTGATTGAGCCGTTGCTTCCGCTTCCGGCCGATTACCGCGTGTCAATCGAATCAACAATCGGCATTTACGGAACGGGGCTGCTTGATGCCATCCGTGACGAGGATATTATTGCCGAATACAGGCGCCAGCAGAGCATGACAGGCCCGGTGAAGGGGATTCCTGGCAAATGGATTGACGAGCCCGACGGTACCCGGCGCCTCGGAAAGTTCACGTGGGACTGCTCGCGCGCCACACTGGAAAACGGTCCTGGCGCCAATGCGCTTTGGAACGTGACGAATGTAACGCGCAAAAACCGTCCGAACATTTACATGACGCCCGAATGGCTCGAAAAACAGAAGGAACTTGGCATTGATGTAAGCGGTCTTGAAGGCCCGCAGGAAGAGGAACTCTCAATGCAGCAGTATGAAGATTTCATGGTCTGGCATCGCGGGCTGGCCGTGCCTGCCGCCCGCAACCTGGACAAGCCTGACGTGCGCCGCGGACAGGAACTCTTCAATAAACTGGGGTGTGCCGGTTGCCACAAGCCTGAATGGACAACGGGGGAATATAAGCCGCTTCCCGGTTATGCAAACCAGACCATCCGCCCCTATACGGATATGCTGCGTCACGATATGGGGGAAATCAATCGCGGACGTTCTCGTTTCTGGCGTACGCCGCCCCTCTGGGGAAGGGGGCTGATGCACAAAACCGCCAATCATACAGATATGTTCCATGACCTGCGTGCACGCGACTTTGAAGAGGCTATCCTGTGGCATTTCGGTGAAAGCGAATTCTCCCGTGAAATGTTCCGCCATCTCTCCGTCGAAGAGCGCGGCCAACTGATTCAATTCCTGAAAGCACTTTAAAAAAATAATATACTCATGACCTGCAACTTGGAAAAAAACAAAGGTGTTTCCGTCAAGTCGCTCCCGCTGGGCGGCGAAGGCGCATCTCTGCAATTCATTACGCTTGCCGGAAGCGAACCTGGGCAGTTGGCCGAGCATGCCGAATTACTCCAAAAAGCTGAAAAAAGCGGTCTTCGGTGGATTGGCCCGGAAGTGTACGGCAGCGCAGATCTGGATCTCTCCTCGGTGCCCGGGGCGGGGATGACTGCCTTTTTGGGTACGAAAACGGGCGCATCCTTCTATCGAGGCATGCAAATTTGCGCGGTGGAGGGGATAAATGCCCGGGCGATTGAGTTCAATGGCCGCACCGCCGGGGTTTTTTATGAGGATGAATATGCCGAGTATGCCGTTTTGGGCGGTTTGTCGCCCCGCGACCGGACAGCCGGACGGACTGAGCAGACATTGGATGTATTCCGGCAGATGGAAGAAGCGCTGAACCGGGCCGGCATGGATTTTTCCCACGTGGTCCGCACATGGTTTTACAACAACCGCCTGCTGGACTGGTATGAAGAGTTCAACCGCGCCCGCGACACATTTTTTGAAAGCCGCGGCGTGTTTGATCGTCTGGTTCCGGCCAGTACGGGGATTGGTTCCGGCAATCGGGAACATGCGGCCTTGTCGGCCCGCGTATTTGCCATTCGGCCTAAGGGCGACCGTGTGACGGTAAAAGATATCCCTTCGCCTCTGCAATGTTCGGCTCAGGATTACCGCAGCTCATTCAGCCGTGCGGTAGAAGTGGATCACCCTCTCTTCCGGCAAGTCATCGTCTCCGGCACGGCCAGCATTGCCCCTGGCGGCGAATCCGTACATCTCGGCGATATCGACAAACAAACAGAGCTCTCGCTGGACGTGATTGAAGCCATCCTGAAATCACGCGGCATGGGCTGGAAGGATGTCGTCCGCTCCGTAGCCTATTTCAAAGACAAGGATTATGCCCCTCACTACGAAAAAATAGCTCTGCGCCGCGGCCTCGCCATCATGCCCTGCATCGGCATACAGGCCGATGTGTGCCGGGACAATCTGTTGTTTGAAATGGAACTTGATGCAGCCGTGTTGAAAGCCTGAGAAAATGGCATTCAGAATCATTCAGTGGAGCTTTCTGCTTGGCCTTGCCTTTTATTCGCTCTTTATTGGGGCAGCTCAAGTGTCCTTGTCCGACCTGTGGCGGATGGATGGCGAGCAACTGCAGTTCTGGTGGGAGATCATGTTGCAAAGCCGCATTCCGCGCCTCTGCAGCATTCTCGTGGTAGGCAGCAGCATGGCCATCAGCGGCTTGATCATGCAGCGCATCACCAATAACCGCTTCGTGTCGCCGACCACGGCAGGCACGATGGAGTGGTGCCGCTTTGGGGTAATGGTCGCCATCCTTTATCTGCCCGGAGCCTCTCCCATTTGGCGCGTGGGGGCCGCCTTCGTGATTTCTCTGATAGGCACCTCATGCTTTCTGGCGGTGATTGCGCGCGTGCGGCACCAGAATGTCATTCTGGTGCCCTTGATAGGAATCATGCTGGGCGGCGTGGTGAATGCCGGAGCCGTTTTTTATGCCTACCAGTTTGATATTGTACAGAATATGGCGTCATGGCTGCAGGGGAGTTTCTCCCTTGTCATTGAGGGCAATTATGAATTGCTCTATGCCAGCATCCCGTTGATGCTGCTGGCCTATGTTTATGCCGATTTCTTTACGATTGCCGGCATGGGGCGTGATGCCGCGGTGGCGTTGGGGCTGAACCACGCAAGCATCATGCGCATGGGACTGGTGATAGTATCCATCATCAGCTCAATCACGATTGTGGAGGTAGGCTACCTCCCCTTCATCGGGTTGATCGTGCCCAATATCGTGAGCATTTTTCGGGGGGATGCCGTGAAGAAAATCTTGTTTGATACGGCTTGGCTGGGGGCCATGCTTGTTCTTGTTTGCGACGTGGCAGGGCGCATGCTCATCGCCCCCTTCGAAATCCCCATCGGCGTTATCCTGAGCGTGGTCGGCGGTGTTGTATTTCTGACCATGCTCTTCCATAGAAAAACGTATGCCTGATTCCATTCAACATCAAAAAGATGATGCCTTCCGCAATGCTGCCGGCCGGCGTCGCGCGTTCCCGGCCTTCCTGATTCTGGGACTGCTCTGCGTGGGACTGGCGCTCGTATATGTCTTTCAGGGGATGACACCCGAAACGTGGGACTTTAACATGGCCCGCCGCATTCCCATCGTTATTGCGTTGGTGCTGGTTGGAACGGCCGTGGGGCTGTCTTCAGTCGTCTTCCAGACGATCACAACCAACTATATCCTCACGCCCAGCGTGATGGGGCTGGATAACCTCTACGTATTACTGCAGACGCTCGTGCTCTACTTCGTGGGCAGCACACAATTGACGACCATGCAGAGCCCGCTCTGTTTCATGGGAGCCCTGCTGCTGATGGTCTGCGTATCTACGGGTATTTTTTTCTACATGTTCCGTGGACAGAATGGCGGCAATATTTATTTTGTGGTGTTGGTAGGCATGATCTTCGGCATAACCTTCGGAGGCTTGTCGAACTTCATGCAGGTGCTGATAGATCCGAGCGAATTTGCCATACTTGAGGGGCGCCTTTTCGCCAGTTTCAACCGCATCAATGAAGAACTGCTGCTTACGGCAGGGCTTGTGATCGCCGCGGCGGTCATCTGGCTGGTTTGCGACCTCAGGAAGCTCGACGTGCTTACGCTGGGCCGCTCCACGGCCATTACACTGGGCGTGAACTACAAATGGGTGGTGCTGCGCTCCCTGATAATCGTCTCTATTCTGGCCTCGGCCTCGACGGTGCTCGTAGGGCCGGTGACTTTCCTGGGCATTCTCATCGTAAGCATTGCACGCTTCATATTCCCGACCTACCGCCACATCGTCCTCATGCCCGGCACGGCTCTCGTGGGCGTAGCCGCATTGACTTTCGGCATGCTGCTTACCGAACGGTGGCTCAACTTCTCCGTGCCCCTGAGCGTAATCATCAATTTCGTTGGCGGGGTTTACTTTATCTACCTGATCATGAAAATTAAACGTATATGATTGAGATACGAGACATTTCCAAAAAATACCGTGAAACCTTCGTGCTCAGGCACGTCAGCACGAGGCTTCCCTCTGATCGGATGGTGGCCTTCATCGGCAGCAATGGCGCCGGAAAGAGCACGATGCTCAACATTATCAGCCGCCTTCTGGAACCCACCGAAGGCTCTGTATCCATTGATGGCAGGGAACTCAGGAAATGGGATTCCCGGGAGCTTGCCAAAACCCTCACCATCCTGGGGCAAACCCTCCATACTCCGGCGCGGCTCACGGTCGAGGAACTGGTTCGCTTCGGACGTTTCCCTCATTCCCGCGGCCGCCTGGAAAATCAGGATTTTCTGCAAATCGAAAAGGCTTTGGAACTTACCGAGATTTCCGATTTGCGCCATTGCTACCTTGATGAACTTTCGGGCGGCCAGCGGCAGATGGCCTATATTGCCATGGCCATTGCACAGGACACGAAGTACATCTTTCTCGATGAACCTTTGAACAACCTTGATATGCATCGTGCGGCGCGCATAATGAAACTGCTGCGTTCCCTGGTGCGGGAGCAGGGCAAGACGATCTGCATCGTAATTCATGATATTAACTTTGTCTCTTTCTATGCGGATTACGTGGTGGCATTCAGGGACGGAGTCCTGTGCCATCAAGGGCCGACGGAAGATATCATCCGGACAGATGTGCTGCGCGATATTTACGGTATGGATATCGCCATAGAACCCTATGGTGATAAAAAGATATGCGTATACTATGAATAGAATTTCCTTAAATTCCCAAAACAACAAACAACAACAAATAATATGAGAACAACAATCACCGCATTTCTGGCCGCATTGATTCTTCCCGGTCTTTCCATGGCCGCCGCAGATGAAGCCAAAACGATCACCGCCACGCACACGCTGGGCACGGTCGAGCTTCCGGTCAATCCGAAACGTGTCGCCGTGCTGGACTACGGTTCGCTTGAGACCATCGGTGAACTGGGCGTCACTCCCGCGCTGGCTTTACCCAAAAAATTCCTTCCTCCTTACCTCTCCAAATTCTCCGGAGAACAATATACGGATCTTGGAACGGTTAAGGAATTCAATATTGAAACCATCAATGCGTTCAAGCCGGACTTGATTATTATTTCAGGACGTCAGCAGGATTATTATCAAAAACTTTCCTCCATCGCCCCCGTTTACCTGGTCGATACTCTGGCCAAGGATCAGCTGGGGGAAGCCAAGAAAAACATCAGGCTTCTGGGTGATGTGTTCGGCGTGCCCGAAAAGGCAGCCGAAGCCGTCAAAAACATTGATGAAGCCGTAACCCGTACGAAGGACAAGGCCCAGGCCAGCGGCAAGAAAGCTCTCGTTCTCCTTACGAACGACGGCAAGGTAAGCGCTTACGGTTCGGGTTCCCGCTTCGGGTTGGTACACGATGCCCTGGGAGTGGCCCAGGCTGATAAAAACATCAAGGTGGGGGTTCATGGGCAGCAGGTGACTTATGAATACATTGCCATGCTCAATCCCGATATCATCTTTGCGGTGGACCGTTCGGTAGCTATCGGCCGCTCGGCCAAAAATCCGAATGTCCTCAACAATGTGCTTGTGAATAAAACGAAGGCGGCTAAAAACGGCGCCATCATCCTGCTTGACCCGCAGGTATGGTATCTTTCCGGCGGCGGCATCATTTCTCTGAACAAGATGATCTCTGAAGTGGAAGCTGCCTTTACGGACAAAAAATAATTATTCCGTCTTTATTCATCACGAAGCAGGCCGCACGACCCTATGCTTCCGTTTCCCGGCTGGAGCGGCAGAGGCGTGCGGCCCTTTTTCATTCAGTATCTGCTGATGAAGAAAATTTTGCAGTGGATGGCATCTCCCCGTCTCGCGTGCGTGCTGATGGCTTACGCCGTGCTGCTCATTTTTCTCGGCACTCTTGAGGCGCGGTCTGTCGGTGTTTCCGCTGTACAGGCCAGGTATTTTGAAAGCTGGGGCTGCCTTTCCTTCGGGATGATTCCTCTGATCGGCGGCGCCGGCGTAGGGGCATTAGCCGTACTGAATATTTCGGCGTCTGTTTTCCGGCGTGCGCGCTTCACACTGCGCGGCGTGGGCTTGATCCTCACGCATGCCTTTCTGGTAGTACTGATTTTGGCGGGGGCGTTGCAGTATTTTCTGCGTACGGAGGGAATACTCGTTCTGGATGCAGGTGAGGTCTCACACGAAATACTGGCAGGCGAAGGGAATGGAAGAAAAAATATCCCCCTTGGTTTTTCAGTAAAGCTGAAAAAATTTGATGCCCGGACATGGACGGGAAGCGATATCCCCAGCAGCTTTTCAAGCGAGGTTTGCTTTATGCGCGGCGGGGAAAGCACGGAAACGGTTATTCGCATGAATGCTCCGGTCTCCTTTGGCGGCTGGATTTTTTACCAGAGCAGTTACGCCAATGGGGGCCGCACGAGTGTAATCACAGCCGTACACAATCCGGTGCGCTTTTTTCCGTGGATATCGGTGCCCGGCGTATTTGCGGGCATGCTGCTGATTTTTCTCCCAACCCTGCGTGCCCGAAAAAAACATGCAGTGTAAAATTACTTTATTTACGGCGTTTTTCGTTGCTCTTGCGATTGCGTTATCGCCTCTGTTTCAGAGGATTGGTAGTTCTTTTTCCTCATTTGACGGCATAGGGGCGCCCTCACCCGGCGCGCTGCCATGCCTGAAGGCTGGACGAGTGATGCCGGTTTCAAGCGCAGCGGCGGATTCCCTTAAATTGGCAAGCGGCCGCACGTCGGTGAATCTTGGAGGCTCTCGGACCGGGCCGGTGAAGTGGTTGCTGGCATTAAACGCCAGCCCGGCAAAAATGGCCGGCGAACCTTTTCTGCGTTCGGATAACAGGGATATGGTCGAATTCCTTGGCGGACGAGGCCGTTATTTTTCCTATGCCGATGCAGTTGAGAAGGCTGGCCTGCTGCGCGGCTCTCTGCGGGGAAATTCTCCTCAGGCCCATGCCGCGGAAGCCGTACTGGGCGCACTCGCCGTTTATGAGCAGGCCGGCGTTGCGCTCGCTCTCCGCCTGGAGGGGACATCGGGCTGTTTGGGGACGCTTGATGCATGGCATGAAGCTATGGCCGAAGCCTCAGCAGAGCTTGAAGCCGCTGAACGTGAAAAACGCCATCCCTCGCTTGACCGGCTTTACCGTGCCAATCGCTATTTTCAATTCCTCCAGGCTCTTGTGCAGGTAGAAGAAGCGGATCCGAATGTGGCCCTGCGAGTAATCCCTCATGAGGGAAGCTACCTGACCCCGGCTGCCGCTCTGCTCGAAAAAAATCTCAGTCCCGCCGGGCGGACCGCCCTGAAAGCCTATGCCGCAGCCTGCGATGCCTATGCTGCCGGAGATGAATCTACTGCGGCAGAGACTCTGCGTCAACTTTCTGGGGAATTGGAGTCAATACTGCCCATGGATTCTTTCAAACTGCATTTCGAGCATTGCGTCAATGCTATCGAACCCTTCTTGGGAGGCTTCCTTCTCTACGACATGTCGTTGGTTTGTTTCGTGGTCTCTCTGTTTCTCAAGCGGCGGAAGACATTGCTGCATTTTGCGACGGTCTTCCTGTGTATGGCGGTATTATGGCATTTATTCGGCATTGCGGCCCGCATGTACATTCAATCGCGCCCCCCGGTAACCAATTTGTATTCCTCGGTCGTCTTTGCGGGCGCGGTAGCCTCATTATTCGGCGGGACGCTTTATATCCTCCGCCGTCAGCTTCCTGTTGCCGCGATCGCCTGCGCTTCCGGCCTTCTATCACTCTTGGTAGCCATGAATTTGCCCTACAGCGGCGATACCATGGGCATGATGCGTGCCGTTCTCAATTCGAATTTCTGGCTCACCATGCACGTAACGACCATCATGATAGGCTACGGAAGTGTTTTTTTTGCCGGGTTTTTAGCCTCATATCATCTGGTGGCCCGTTTCTTCGGACAGGGTGAAAAGGGGCTGAAAGCCGGGGCCTGCGGAGTCTATCGCATCCTTCTCGTGGCGCTCTTCTTCTGTTTTCTGGGGACAATGCTCGGCGGCATCTGGGCCGACATGAGCTGGGGACGGTTCTGGGGGTGGGACCCTAAAGAAAACGGTGCGTTAATGACACTCCTTTGGTGCTCCTGCTCCCTCCATGCCCGACTTTTACACGTCTGTTCCTGTCAAGGCTTCCTCGTTCTTGCCTCGCTCGGAAATATCGTGGCAGCCTGGGGGTGGTTCGGTGTCAACCTCATGGGGATTGGCCTGCACTCTTACGGTTTTGTGGAAGGCGGCTGGTTCTGGTTTTTCCTTTTTGTGGGCCTTCAGGTCCTTGCGGCGGCTTCAGCCCTGATTCCCCAAAGGAGCCGCTGATGATTTTACGAATCATCGGGCAGGGAAGGGGAGGCGTTCGCGACATACGGCATTGATGAATGGAAAATACGGAATTGCAATGGGAGAACCATCCGGGAGCACCTGCAATATGGCAGCAGCTGTTTCGGCAAAATCCGGGAATATCCAGTGCGGGAGTGTGTATTGATGCAGCCTTGCGCTCGGAATGCGTGTTATTTCCCATATGGAAATATAAAGCCATAAATGAAAATATGAGAAAAAAATCATTTTCAGGTATTTTCCATAATACGATGCCTGTGAAGGTTGATAAGGCCGCTTTTCGTCTATAAAATCAATAAAAAATAGTGCTTTTTCAAAACAATCATCCAGAATGGGGCTGTCATGACCGTCTCCTCCGCGTCCGGTAAAGAAATTCACCCTCGTTTGCCCTGGGTGGAGATTGCACGGCTGCTGGCGACGCTGGTGGTTATCATGCAGCACGTCCCTTCCATGGGGTTTCCTCCCAACCAATGGCTGATTGGTCCGGCGCTGGCGACGTTTTTCCTGCTGGCGGGGTATTTTTCCGCCTCCGGCCTTGATGAACAGGGGGCCGGAACGTGGGCGGGGCGCCGCCTGCTGGTTTTGCTGCGGCCTTATCTTTTCTGGTGCGCGGCCTATTGGCTGGCGGCGGGCATGCCTCTTGCCCCTGGTTCTCTGGCTTCCGTGTTTGGGCTGGGAACATGTCCCATGCTGACCCCGATGTGGTTCCTGAGAGACTTGATGATGTTTACCCTGGCTGCGTTTTTGCTCTCCCGTTTCCGTCCAGCTCTTTACGCCTTTGGCCTGTTTTGCCTGTTTCTGCACCGGTGGGACGACTCCCTGGCATGGCCCAGTCCGTACATGTTTGGGGATTTTGCGCTCGGCGTTATGCTGGCGTCCGCCGCACCGGGCTGTCTGAACCGCTGGGGCAACATGCCCCTTGCCGTGCATGGTTCCATTCTTTTAGCCTCCGTGGGTCTTGTCTGGGTAAGCTGTACGGACTCTTTCCTGATTGCGGACGACTCTTTTCCCGGATTGATTGTTCTGGCCTTCCTCAGCTTCGGAATTATTGTAAAGGCCGTCAGCCCCGGCTGGTCGGAAAAGCTGGCCCGGTGGGCGTCCGGCAGCTTTTTCGTGTATTGTTCCCATATTTTTGTTCTGATAGCCCTGATGGGCGTAGAGAGCTGTTTTCCCTCCCCATGGCCTGCCTGGGCGTGGTGGTGCCTGGTTCCCGCGGTTTACATGATGGCGCGGAGCGTTTACGTATTCCTCAAACGCTATTTCCCCCGTTCCCTCGTCCTGATGAGCGGGGGAAAATGACCTTTGGAACAACGGACGGAAAGCTCCGCCGGGAGTGTTCCATGTTTACTTTTATGGCACCGGAGAGACGTCATCCTGTTTCTCTCTCCTGGGTTTGGCATAATAGCTTGGGTCGGCAATCCAGCGGTCTCCCGCTTTTTTCACCGGAATGAAGCTGACTCCCCACGACTGGAATTCTCCTGTGTACGGTTGTTCTATCAGGATCCTGTTTTCCCCGGCCTTCACTTGAAAGGGAACAGGAGGCCGGGCCCACCAGAATTCCTCGTTGTCAAAGGGTATCTCATTAGCGGGCGAATTCCATGTATGCTTTTCGTAACGCCGTTGGCCTGCCAGTTTGTAAGTCTGGGGATTTTTCATTTCCTTGCCGTTTACCCATATTCTGGTGCCGCACTGGGACCACTCCCCGGCAGCCGGTACTCCGGAACAGCGCCGTGTGGAACGGGCCGGAGCGTCAAACCCCACCATAGCGTGCATGGTGCCCTCCACGGGCGCGTGAAACGTCGTCTCCGCCCAGACCGTATTCCCCGGTTTTGTCTTGGAAAATAGACCCTCCGCACCCGCACGGGTACGGAAATACAAATTGCCTCCTCGCGTCTGGACGGAAGACAGTCCTGCGGGAGATTTGCCCGCCAGCAGGTTATTTCTTACTTCTTCCTGCCTGTCCTGCGGAACGGGGCCGAATACCGTCCATTCCACGAAAGAATCCCTCCAGTAAGGGAAAGGCCTGCTTCCGGCCAGGGCTTCCATGCGTTTTTCAAACAGAGAGAAGGCCTGATAAGCCTCCGTGTTCTTTTCCGGCAGACTGCCGGCAAAACGGGAACCATCCTCTGGAATTCCTTTCCAACTGCGTTCCGCCATGGCGAACATGGCAGGCCACTGGGGGCTCTGGACAGGAATGTTTTTTTTGTTCTCCACCCGGGTATCCGGCCATAGACACTGGATGACGCCCAGGGAATGGTTGTTTCCCCTGGCTGTTCCGCAGGGCTGGCGGAAGAAATTCCTGCGCACCAGAATGCCGGGGTCAAAGGAATTGACGTATCCTGCCGTGGAGTCGAAGTAGGGATTCTTCTGCCTGGCTGGATCCGGCAGGCCTACGGAATTTTCATCATTCCACAGCTGGGCATAACTGTCTCCGGACACAGGCAGGTCATTGTTGCCCGCCCATTGGATGGGCTGCCGTCCCAGGGATTTGACCTTGGCCGCCATCCGGTCCGCAAACTGCTTTCCGTTGGGAATGCGGATTTCATCCGCTCCGATATGAAGGTAGGGAGACATTTCCGCCGGAATTTCCCTGCAAAATTCTTCCAGCAGTTCTTCCAGAATGTTGATGCCTCTGGGATCATGCATCGGGAAGCCAAAGCAGTTTTTAAAATAGGTGCTGTGCCCGGGCATATCGATTTCCGGAATAATCTGGACATGGCGCTCCCTGGCGTAGCGGAATAAGTCCCGTATCTGGTCGTAGGAGTAGGTGCCGTTAACGTCCCGTCCCTGAATCCTCTTGGAGGGATCATTCAAAACAGGGTACTTTTTGCACTGGATGCGCCATGCGGGGTAATCCGTCAGATGCCAGTGAAAAGCGTTTATTTTCAGCCGGGCCATTTCATCAATATCCGCCTTGAGTGTTTCAACAGTCCGGAAATGGCGGCCTGCGTCATGCATGAAGCACCGGATGGCGAACGCGGGGCTGTCCTTGATGTCGCAGCACGGGTAATCTCCCCTGGCTCCCAGCTGGTCCAGCGTTCTGCGGGCATAAAAAACGCCCGCATCGTCAGCGGCCTTAATCAGAATGCCGTTGGGGCGGATCCGCAGTTCATACCCTTCCTTGCCCAGCGTCTTAGACAGGGACGCGTTTTTTTTCACGGAAACGGGAGCCTTTTTAGGGCATGTTCCCGTTTTCCAGTCCACCTGGGACGGGAAGGGAATCAGTGGGACCGGAGCGGCTTTTTCCTGCTGGAGAGGGTGCGGGGATGTCCAGTCTCCATGGGAGGAGGTAAAACAAAGCATCAGGCCGGAAGCCAGCAAAGGCGCGGAAAGGGATAATCGCATGGCAAATATTACACGTGGATGATGAATGATCTTTCAAAGAAACAGGGAAATTGCAAAAGAAAACATTTTACGCAGTATAAAATTATCCTATCCTTATGCGGATGGAATGAACGGCGTCCTTGCCGAACTGGTCCTTCAGTTTTCCCAGCAGGGCTCCCTGCCACTGCTGGAGATGGTAGCGCATGGCTGGTTGAAGCACCTGGATGGTGGCCACTCCCTTGACAATGGAAAGAAGGTTGGATTGCTGGCCCAGGAATGGCCCCGCAGCTTTCAGCCATCCTGCCCGGAGCAATTCGGGATCCATCCCGTCGCCGTCCAGGGGAAGCCTGGACAGAATATCCCCCAGCAGGGATTCCGCCGTATGGAGGTTACGTGTTTCACTGGTGGCGGGGGATATCTGGAACCAGTCCGCCAGCGCCTGCCTCACCTCCTGCTCGTCACGGGAAAGATAATCATACCGGACGGGGGAGGCGTGGGGATCCGGACGGTCTCTGTCCGGCGTGTAGGGAAACCAGGGGGAGGACATGGGGGAAAATAAAAGCCCGGAGCGTTGAATGCCAACAGCCCCGGGCGGTTAAAATAATATATGGAGAAATATTATTCGCCGTCGTCGCCAATCGCTTCCACGGGGCAGCCTTCCAGGGCTTCCTCACAGGCGCTCAGCTCTTCGTCGTTGTCCGGCTGCTTCTTGACATAGGATACTCCTTCATCGTCATCCCGTCCAAAGTTTTCCGGAGCCGTTTCGCGGCAAAGGTCGCAGTCAATGCAGGAACTGTCCACGTAAAATTTGCCGGGGACGTTTAGAGGTGTTTTTTCGTCGATATCTGCCATTGTGTATGATGGGTTGTATGAACTGCGCCCACTATTTCCGCATTTGAGTAAATTTTGCAATCTTTTTTGTTGCAGGAATGAGTCAGCATGGGGGACAATGGCGGCATTCCCGTTCCCGGAATAAAAGGCTTTTCACGATGAATATCCCACCTGCTTCCCTCCCTCGTCTCCTGCCCGTGTGGGCAGGGCTGCTGCTGGCCGCTTTTTCCGGAATTCTGACGGCCTGCGCCTTTATCCCGGTGGACTGGGGCGGATGCGTATGGATAGGGTTCCTGCCTTTGCTGACAGCCCTGTGGTACGGCCGCAGGCGGGAGGGGAAAAGGGGAATGCTGGCATACGCCCTGTATGGCTGGATGTTTGGGGTAGTATTTTACGGCATTTCCTTCTGGTGGGTCAATGAAGTCAGCACGCTGGGCTATATTCCCCTGATGATTTTTTACGGAGGCCTGTTTCCCGGCCTCTGGGCTCTGGTCATGGGAGTGTTCTTCCGACCGGACGCCCGGCCGCTGCCCGATGCGAGGCTGACGGCAAAGGAACGCCGGGCCGCCTGGAAAACCTGGGCCCTGGGCGACATACTGCCCAGCGCCTCCGCCGCTCTGGCGGGCGCCGCTTTATGGGTATGTCTGGAATGGGGGCGGGGCTGGCTGATACCGGGCTTCGGCTGGAACAATCTGGGCGTGGCCCTTTACGGCAATCCTCTGGCCCAGTGGGCGGAATACCTTGGAGTAACGGCGCTGGCTTTTATTCCGGCCGTTTTTTCCGTCTGGCTCTGGCGCGTTTGCCGCCGGGCCGGAACCATGATTATCCATGAAGGCAGGCGTACTGTTCCCTGGGATTTTTTCATACTGGTGGCGGTTCTTTTAACCATGTTTGTCACTGGCGTGGTCTGGACGGCCCGTTACTCCGCCCAGTCTGCCGAAGCCACGGGCGACGGCAGATTCACCGTTCCCGTCATGGCCGTGCAGCTGAATCTGAGCCAGAAGGAAAAATGGGACCCGGCCAACCGGAGGAACATTTACCGGGCTTTGCTGGACATGACGGAACAGGGAATGCTGGATCTTCAAAACCGCGCTCTGGAACAGGCGGTCAAAGACGGCGCGGAAGCCTCCCTGGATATGCCGGCCTGGGTAATCTGGCCGGAAAGTTCCTTCCCCATTTCCACGTTTTACCGTGATGCCACGGGAGAACGCTTCTCCAACCAGGACAATGTCAACTTTCTGAGCGCGGAAGAAGATTACGTCCAGGCTCTCCGGAACGGGATATGCAATTTTATTCTGCTGACGGGCACGGATGATATCTATCTGTCTGATGAAGGGCGTGTGGCGCGGGCTTACAACTGTCTTACCGTCTTTGAGGGGGATTATTCCACAGCCCGGCTGCACGCCAAGGCCATGCTGGTCCCCTTCGGCGAATACATCCCTATGCGGAAAACATTCCCATTTCTGGAAAAAGCCTTCGAGGCTTCCGCCGGAACCGCCATGGGACTGAATTATACGCCCGGGTGTTCCTCCAGCCCCGTTCCCGTGCCCATCCGTCCCGGAAGCTCCGTTACGGTGGGGGTCATCCCTCTTGTCTGCTTTGAAGATGTTGTGGGAAGCTGGGTGCGCCGCTTCATCCGGCAGGAGCCCCAGTTGATGGTGAACGTGACCAATGACGGGTGGTTCAACCGTTCCTGCGCCAACGAACAGCATTGGCGCAATGCGGCGTTCCGGTGTATTGAGCTGCGCCGTGCCATGGTCCGTGCCGCCAATACCGGCGTAAGCGTGGCTCTGGCCCCCAACGGCGCGGTTATTGCGGATTTGCGGGATTCCTCCGGTTCACCGTTTACCAGAGGGGTGATGGCTGCCACATTGCCTGTGGGCTGTACGAAAATAACCCTGTACGCCATGCTGGGCGACTGGGCCGTCCTGGTTTGTTTCCTGGTGTTCGCGGCTCTGTTGCTGCGCAGGATAGGCGCAGGGAAACGCGTCCATGGCCCCGTGGAGAACGGAGTTTACCGGCGTTCCACGGGGGCTACGCCCAGATAATTCCTGACTTGTTTGAACGCAGGGTAGGAAATGCCTGTTTCATGGCACCAGAAGGCGGAAGAAGAGCCGCCGTCCAGGTTCAGGGCCGTTTCCACCCGGAAATTCCCCAATGCCCCGGGAGCCGCCAGCCAGGCTGCCAGCTCCTTCAGAGTCAGGGAGGAGGAAACGCCGATGCACCACCTCCTGCCGCCGTCCGTGGCAATGAAGGTGCGGTAGGTGGACTTCTGCGCGTTAAGCCCTTTTACGGCGGAGCCGTTCTCCACCAGAAAGGGCCCCCCTTGGATAGCCGCCTGCATGGCCGGCAGTCTTCTCATGCGCCTCAGCACGGAACTGCGGACCAGGGTTAATCCGTCTCTGCCTCCTTCGTAAACGACACCGGAAACAGCGAAGGACCCCGTGGCCAGCGGAGAAAGCCGTTTGCCGTCCTGGACGACCAGGCCCAGGGGAGTTCCCCCCGCGTCTGCGCTGAAGAATCCTCCGTTGACTCCGGCCACGCAGGGGCTTTTCCTCATGGCCTTGTCCAGGGAGCCGTACCGGGGCGTTTTGACGCTCCCTTCATCCCTTACCAGCAGGCGGTGCGTATCAGAACGGAAAAAATACACGTTCAGCTTGTCCCGCATGGACAAAAATCCGTCCTTCCTGGTGAAGACGCGGTGTTCTGCGTGAACCAGGCCGGAAAAGCACAATATCAGGGGAAGCAGGCGCAGAAAAAGCATCGTCAGTAATCGGTGGGGGAACAATAGAAAATCCGGCGTTCCGCGCAAGTGCCGGAAGGCACGCATACGCCCGGCCAGACAACGCAGCCTTGCAGGCGGCAACCGTCCTCTACCGCAGCTCCGGGGCCTATCACGCAATGGCCGTCCACAAAGGCGCGGGGGGACACTCTGGCCCGGGGGTGGATGCGCGGAGCGGGGGATGGGAAATCCAGATGGGCTTGAAGATAGGCCTCCGGTGTTCCCATGTCCATCCACAACCCGTCGTCCGCCAGAATGCCGCGCAGGCATCCTTCCCGGATATAATCCAGAAACAGGGGAATAATGGAAACGGCTTCCCCGGAAGGGATGCGTCGGAATATTTCCGGCTCCATACAGTACGCGCCGGTGAATTGGCAGGATCCGGGGTCGCGGCCCAAGGCGTGCCTCATATCCGTCACCAGGCCGGAAGAAAAATCAAATCCCACGTTCTTCTTGTCTCCGGAAGTGCGGAGGGCCAGCGTTACGGGAGGGCGGCGGCTCAAATGCTCCTCCAGCAGGCGGCCCAGGTCAAATGTGGCCGCCATGTCTCCGTTCACCACCAGCAGCGGTTCTTCCGCGGAAGCCAGGGGCTCTATCTTTTTGACGCCGCCGCCGGAATCCAGCAGCACGGGTTCATGGCTGAAATGAACGGGGCAGCCGTTCCATGAATGTTCAGGGAACACCTTGTCCCAGGCTGCCGCCAGATGGTGGGTGTTGATGATGAACTCCCGTATGCCGCAATCGTAGCATCGGCGCATGGAATGCAGAATAAGGGGCTCATGGAAAAAGGGAATCAGCGGCTTGGGCAGAATGCCGGTGAGAGGGCGCAGGCGGGTACCCAGCCCGGCGCCGAGAATAAACGCACGGGAAATGCGGAGGCCTGCTGTGATATGCATGGAACATCACTACTGGGTGAGCGGCTTTTTTTCAAGCGCCCTTTATCCTCTTCTTTCCGGGATGACACGCCGGAATGCCGCCTCTTCCCCGAATTTAAAGGAAAATCCGTGATTTCGTGCTTTCCAAACGGAAGCTCATTCACTAGCATCCCCGCATGGCATGTGGAAACCAAAGAACTGTCGGCTCTCCGGCCTCCCTGGCCGGTACCTCTTTGCATACGGGACAGCCCGTTACCCTGACCCTGAAGCCGGCTCCTGCCGACTTCGGCATTAAATTCCGCCGGGTGGACATTCCGGACCAGCCTTTCATCAGCGCGGACGTGGAAAAGGTGCAGACTGTGGAACGCGCCACCAGCCTGGCTGAAGGTTCCGTCAAAGTGCATACCGTGGAACATATTCTCTCCGCCCTCACGGGCATGGGCATTGACAACGCCGTCATTGAAATGGACGCCAATGAACCGCCCATCGGGGACGGGTCCTCAGCCCCCTACGTAGAGCTGATCAAGAGCGCCGGCATCGTGGAACTGGATGTGCCGCGCCGCTATCTGGAAGTGCGCGAGGCCGTTACCATTGAAACCAAGGGCGGTTCCATCCTGACCATTCTCCCCTCCAAGCAATTCCGCGTTTCCGTCACCTGCGTGGGGCCGGAAAACCGCATTACCCAGTACTTTGACTCGGTTATCACGCCGGAAACGTATGAAAAGGAACTGGCCCCGGCTCGCACTTTTACGTTCTACGAAGACATCAAGCCCCTGCTGGAGAAGGGCCTCATCAAGGGCGGCAGCCTGGAAAACGCCGTGGTCATCCGCGGCGAGGAGCTCATGAGCAAGGAGCCCATGCGTTTCATCAATGAATTTGCCCGCCACAAGGCCATGGACCTTATTGGAGACCTGACCCTGTGCGGCAAACCCATCCTGGGCCACGTCATCGCCATCAAGCCGGGCCACGGCCCGAACACCGAACTTACGGCCAAGCTCAAAAAGGAACACCACCGCAACCAGCAGATGGCCCCCAATCCCGTCAATGTTCCATACGGAGACGCCGTGCTGGACATCAACGAAGTGATGAGCCTTCTGCCGCACCGCTATCCCTTCCTGATGGTGGACCGCATTATCGGTTTTGAAGGAGAAACGAAGTGCCGGGGATTGAAGAACCTGACCATGAATGAACTCTTTTTCCAGGGCCACTTCCCGGGACATCCGGTCATGCCGGGCGTTCTCCAGGTGGAAGCCATGGCCCAGGTAGCCTCCATCGTCATGCTGCGCCAGCCCGGCAATGCCAGCAAGCTCGGCTACTTCATGAGTGCGGACAAGGTTAAATTCCGCCGCGTCGTGGTTCCCGGCGATACGCTCATCATTGAAGCGGAACTGACCAAGATGCGCGGAAACATCGGCCAGGCGACGGCACGCTGCCTGGTGAACGGCCAGGTGGTTTCGGAAGCCGAGCTTAAATTCGGCCTTCAGGATGCTTGATCCCGCCGACTGCATCCCTGTTTTTACGGAAACCCCGGCCGTGCAAGCCACGCCGGGGTTTTTCATGTTCCGCGTCCGGGCCTTTTTTACCTGGAAATTCCGGACAGTCCGCATAAACGGAAACCGGAAAACGAACCATCAAAGACGGCATCCCCTCTTTTTCAGGAGGTCTGATTCCGTCTTAACAGGCACTTGCGGAAAAGAGCCGGATGTCTGGCAGGCGGCACATCTCCGCATACTCTTCAAGACGGCGGCGAAAGGTCTCTTTTGTCATGGAAAGAAGGGCGTCTGCCGAAAAGGACTCGCAGGTGAAGGAGGCCGCCACCGTCCCGTACACAATCCCCCTCTTCACTTCCTCAAACGGAGGAAGGCCGGGAGGCAGGGTGGACAAATAGCCGGCCAGAGCCCCCAGGAACGTATCCCCCGCGCCGGTTGGATCCACCAAAGTTTTCAGGGGATAGGCGGGACAACGGAAAATCCGGAGGTTCCCGCCGGCATCCCGTCCCAGAAGAGTGGCCCCGTATTCCCCCTGTTTCACCACTGCGTATGCGGCGCCTTTGGAAAGCAGGAATTCCCCGGCTTCCATGACGGTGGACGCCTGGGCATATTCCTTCGCCTCATCCTCATTCATCATGGTGATATGGGAACGGCTGATCACGGCATCCAGCAATTCCGGCTGGCGGCGCAGCCACTTGTCCATGGAATCGGAAAGTACCAGCGCCGCGTCCGGGCATTGTTCCATGCACTTAAGCTGCTGGGCCGGAACCATGCAGCAGCAAACCAGCACCGGATGGTTCCTCAAAGGCTCCGGAACGTGCACATTCCATTCCAGCATCACGGCATCATTGGCACAAACGGTCCTCCGCTTGTTCATATTGTCAAAATATTCCCCGGTCCAGGCAAAAGAAGGCCCCTTCTTGCGTTCTACTCCTTTCATGCACACCCCTTTGGCCTCAAGGGCCGCTTCATAATGGGCGGGAAAATCCTCTCCGATGATGCTGACGGCATCCACGCGGTCGGCAAACAAAAGGGCGGCCACGGCCGCAAAGGAAACGGAACCTCCCAGAACGCCGTCCGCCCTGCCGCAGGGAGTAAGGATGGTATCAATTCCGATGGTTCCGGTAACGAGAAGGGGCAGGGACATGGAAAAAAGGAAATACGGTTTTACCCTGCAATCAAGAACAAAAAGGCTGGCGATATGGAAAAAACAGGGTATTTTACCCGCACACGCTTAAAGGAAATGGGTTCTGCCGGAATACAGGCCAGCAGCTTATGCAGAAGTCTTGTTTCCGGTTAAAGGGCGTCACCAGGCGACGCGAACGTTTCCAAACCAGTTTTCGGGAACGCAGCCAGTAACCCTTTCATGGACAAGAAGCCGCAGTCCGTCTTTCCCGGCGGATTTCGGCAGCTGCTCCGAAACTTTATTCCCCATTAAAACATAGAAAAAGCCGCTATATGATGAAAATGCTGATGATAGTGGGCCTGGGAAGCTTTGCGGGCGGTGTATTGCGTTTCCTGCTGGCCCGGTTCGTCCAGGTCACTTCGGCAAGTTCGTTCCCCTGGGGTACGGCGGCAGTCAACCTGCTGGGATGTTTTATCCTGGGTTCCCTCTACGGTTTGTTCGACCGGAGCCTGGTGCATACGGAAACGCGGCTCTTTCTTACCGCAGGCCTGTGCGGCGGTTTCACCACCTTTTCCACGCTGATGAATGAATCCTTCTTGTTGTTGAAGGAAGGGAACTTCTCCGCCTTCTTCCTTTACACTCTCATCAGCTTTGCCGGGGGGCTCCTTGCCATTGGCCTGGGCTATCTGGCCGCCCAGTAAAGAAAAAACATGGAAATCCGGCGCTGCACATGGCCAGCCGCGTGTTTTACAGGGGAACTCCTGAAATGGAAATGGACGGCCAGCAGAACCACACTCCCCCTTTAATTCCGGGAGTTGCCCAAGCATGATGGAAATTAACGGCATTCCCAATGCATTGGAACAGCAAAAATTCTGCCGGGCGGCAGCCAGCCCGGCATGGATTCCCCGGCTGCTTGTTCCTAGGAATAGGATTTCTCCAGGATGCTGACCACGTCCGCCGGAGTCAACTTGCAACGGTCCAGCTCAAACAGATTGCCCATGGTGGAAAAAGCCGTTTTGGCGTATTCGTCAAATAAATCCGGTGTAATGCCGAATTCGGACATCTTCAGCTTGTCTACGCCGCAGGCTTCCTTCAGGCTGTTCAAGCCGTTCAGGAAACCGTCCACGGAGGCTTCCTGTCCCATGGCTGCGGCAACTCTTGCGTAACGTTCCGGGCAGGAGGGAGCATAGGCTTCATGGTAGGCCCAGGAAATCATAATTAGCCCCGCGCCATGGGGCAGGGAAGGATGGAAGGCGCTGAGGGCATGTTCAATGGAATGTTCCGACGTACAGCAGGAAATGGTTTCCACAAACCCGGAATAGGTATTGGCCAGCGCCACATAGGCGCGCGCTTCCAGGTCATCCCCGTTATTCACGGCGCGCGGAAGATATTTGGCAATGTATTCAATGGCCTGGAGCGCGAACATGTCCCCCATGGGGGAGGCGATTGTAGCCATATATCCCTCCACGGCATGGAACAAAGCGTCAAACCCCTGGTATGCCGTTAATTTGGGAGGTACGGAAAGCATCAACTCCGGGTCTACGATAGACATGGTGGGGAAAGTACCCCTGAAACCGAAACCGATCTTCTCCTGCGTGTCCTCTTTCGTGATGACGGTCCACGGATCCGCCTCCGTTCCGGTTCCCGCCGTAGTGGTGATGCAGACGATGGGAAGAGGTTTGCAGGGAATGGGAAGCCCCTTGCCGGAACCTCCCTGGATGTAATCCCAGTAGGTTCCTGGATTGGCCGCCATCACAGCGATGCTCTTGGCGGAATCCATGCTGCTGCCCCCGCCCAGGCCGATGACGAAATCACAGCCCGTTTCCCTGGCCAGGGAGGAGGCTTCCATTACGTGCTCCACCACGGGGTTGGGCTGCACTTTATCGAAAACAACACTTTCCACTCCCTGTTTTTTCAGAAGAGCCTGTACGCGGTCCAGATACCCGAGGCGTTTGACGGACGACCCGCCGATGACGATCAGGGCCTTGGTGCCGGGCAGGGGAGCGGAACCAAGATTGTCCAAAGAACCCGCGCCGAAAAAGATTTGCGCGGGCATGAAAAATTGAAATGGCTGATACATGCCCTTAATGTATAAAACGGCGGCTCCGGACGTCAAGGATGCTCTGTGCATTCCATGAACAGGGAAACCGCCGTTCGGGCAACATCTTTTGTCTGAAGAAAGTCAGATGTCTTCAAAAAAATCGTCACTCCGGGCTGGGGCCGGCTTGGGAGGCTTCGGCACATCCGTTCCGATGGCTCCGGGATCATCCATTTCACGGCTGGTCGTAATCGTGGTGGAGGGAGCCTTCTTTTTGGAGGAACGCATGGCAGGACGCGGTGCAGAGGATGAAGAGGAACCGTCAGCCATGCTTTCTTCTTCCGGAGAATCCATCATGCTCTTCATGCTCTGAACCAGTTTATCCCGGAGGGTGCGGATACCTTGTTCCCGGCGCACGGGATCCACCGTCGTCCGGATCAGCGTCATCATATTCCTCGTGGCGTTTGCCTGGTCTCCCAAGTCGAAGCAATCCAGTTCGCAGCGCCAGCGCAAACGATCCAGAACGGCGGCTCCCTGCTCATCAAATTCGTCTTCGGACGCATTGGCGATGCGGCCCTGCATGCCGGATTTCTTGCCGGAGGAAATGGCATGGCTGATTTTTCCCAGAGCCACTTCCATGGAAATTCTCTTGTTCCACGCCTGCCTGAGGGCGGGAAGGTTGCGGGTCTTCCGGTATCCGGTGAAAAACAGCTTGTCAAAAATTTCATCCCGGTTTTTCATGGAATCCGGGAAAGCCTTGGAAGACATGCTGCTGATGCCCAGGGCCTCCCCCACTTCCGTATTAAGGACGGATTGTTCCGCAATACGGGCGCCGGCTCTTCCGGCTGCTCCATTGTTGTTTTTGGAAGAGGAAGGTTCGACAAAATCAGGGTCGGAGCAGGCGGACAGGTAGGCATTCAGCAAATCCATGGCCGGCTTCTGGAACTCCGTAACGTCCAGGGTTTCCTCCGCTGTTCCTCCGGTGGAATTGGAGGTGGCGTTCATTAAATTTTCCTTAAGACGAGCCTTGAGGACGAGTACTCCCCATTGATATTGAAGCATTAATCCTTTACGGGCATTTTTATCCTGGTACTTCTTCGCTTCACGGTCCATCCAGTCCTTCATGGAATTGGAGGCGATTTTGGCGCTCTTCCCCTGGCTCTTGTCCTTCTCCTTTTCCGTTTCCATCAGAAACTTCTTGGACTGAATCAGCAGGTCATATGCGGCGCCGGGATCCCTGCCGGCGGAATTCAGTTTGCTGATAGCGGCATTGATTACCTTGGTTTCTGCAGACCTGTTCAGAGCGAGCAAATTATCCAAATCCTTGATTACCTTCTTCTTGGCATCGTTATCCATGTACTGCGCATAACAAAGGGAACCCAGGCTGAGGCTCCCGACCAGGCAAAGAGAAACGAAAGTATTCATGCTTTTTTTATTATGAAGGATGAAAGGTGATCTGGCAAGAGAGAAGGAATCTCAAAAAGATAAAATACCCTTGCAAACTAAAAATATCATGATTCCGTGCTCTGGCAGTAATTATTTCTTTTGTTTCTTCTCTTTAAGGAACTTTCTTCCCAACGGGCTTTGATACAAAAATTCCGTTTCTTCGGTTTTTCCCTCCTCCCGATCAACCAACTCTATCATTTCTCCTTCCTCATATCCCGCCAGCTTCAGGTATTTAAACACTTCGGTGGCTTTGCCGGGGTAGTTATCCAACAAAATTCTTAGTAGGCCTCCTCCGCCATCTTTGAGGAATGATTTGATTTTGGAGTTTCGGCCATCCATCATAGAAAGGCTGACGTCAAGATTCATTCGTTTATTCCATTTTTCCCTGGCTTCCTGCATGAAGGCGGCGTCTTTCTCTCCAAATTCCCTGTCTCTTATCCGTTCCTCTTCCGTTTTTTGCCGTCGCATTCTCTGTTCGAATGGTATGGAGAGTTCCTTCTTTTTTCTCTCCACTCTCTCGTCTCTTTCTTTCAGGAAGGACTCCCACCTGGCGTTAAACTCTTTGTTCCAAACCGCCGTTTTTCTCTCCATAACTTCTTTCTTCCAGCCCTCAAAATCAGGAATGTAGGCTTCTTTCATCATCTTCAGCATCGTTGCCGCGTAAATGGAACAAAGCTGCCCCACTTCTTTCTTTCTCACGGCAGAGCATTTTTGCTTGAGATTGATTTTGGAAATGATGACCAGATCTACCATGACTTTTCTCTTAAGACGAATATCTCCTGCCGAAGCGAAATCCTGCGTCATTTGTTCAAACGGTGTATCTTCGTTCTCTCCAAACAGAGGAGCAGCGGAAGTAATCCGGGCAATCAACAATAACCGATCCAGCTTGTCCGGGGAAACTCCCCCTCTGATGTCGCTCCACTCAAGCTGTCCCATATGAGTACGGGCTGTTTGGTAAAATTTTACGAGTTCTCCTTGCTGAAGAAGTTTTTTTAATTCTCCAATGTCGGAATCCCTGTTGAATTTCAATTCTTGCGAATCTGCCGGAATAGCGGCGGACGAAGGCAATGCAATAACAGAGGAAAAGGTCGCAAGCAGCGCTACGGAGGATGAGCAAGACAGAAAACATTTTGTTATAGACTTCATCGTCAAATTATATATCAGGGTTTAAAAATATGATCGCCGCCAGACGTCCGTTCAACGGAACATTCATCCTTCTTCTTGGGATCCACCAGAAATTTACGGATTCTGGCGTAAAACAATCTTTCTCCTTTACTCTCTATATAAAAATTCTGAAAAACTGTGGCAATATCGGATATTCCTTCTTTGTTTTCATCTCCCCCATATGTCCTGAAAAGGCAATTCCAGGTAAATTCATTAGGATACGAATGTTTATAGACAGGATGACCATCGGCATCATAACCCTGAATTTCATCCCATTGCATATGGCCATTCACCCCGGATTTTATACCTATGTTGTCATGCAATCCAAAACGGTTGTCAAGGCCTACGCTCCAAACGCTGTCCGCTGCATGGGGCTGCGCCAGACTCCCGGCAGCTCCAACAATACCCCTTGTCTTTTTCAATGACACGAATCCCTTTAAAACAGACATCCAGGGGATGAACAGAAACAACAAGCTGAGCAGAAACACCGTGGTCAGGATACCCATCACCAGGAAAATTCATATCTGTGGCAGGGAGACCTTTGACCATCCCGCCCAAAGTTTCATGTTCTGCGGTAAGCTGTTCAGGGAAAACCACGTCAAATTCGATAGGGCGGGGAAGGGCCGTTCCCTGTTCTGTTTCTACTGTAATAGCTACTTTCCCTCCGGACTGTAGGATTTGTTCTTTACTTACGCAAGGATTGATCTGAAATGTTATCGATTGGTAATTATCGGGAATTTTTTCTAGTCCTTCTTCAAGCAACTTTTTGCCTTTTAGCACTTTCCATTGGATTTGATCCTTTGGTTCCAACAAAGCTGGCTTTTTACAGTTCAAGGTAATAGTAACCGTCTCTCCAATGCCGATTTTCCTGCGCTTTCTGTCTTCCTTCTTCTGTTCTTCCGTCGCGTTTTTGTCACGGGCCAGTTTGGCGGAACAGTTCTCCGTTTCCGATACCAGTTCCATGATATCGGAAAATTCCTCATCTTCGGCATGAAGAAGGGAAAAAGATGAAAAAAGGATGAAAATGGCAACGGTACGGACAAGGCAAGGGCCACTCATTTAATGAAGCTATGAAATGCCTGCATATTTGTCAAGTGACAGAGCGCGTTTTCCGTCCAATGAGAATGGGAGAATGCTGCCTAAACCATACTTCGCATAATATATGTAATGCCAAATATAATTCCGGTAGAATAATTCTCCGACCGTTAATATTTAAATGATTATGATATGATTGGGAGGACGTGAAAAAACGCGGCATGGGAATGAATGATGAATTAGCGTTACTATCCTCTGGGATGAAAGCGGTGATGAATCGAGTTCAGCCGCTGCTGCTCCAAATGCGTATAGATCTGGGTGGTTGAAATATCGGCATGGCCCAGCATCTCCTGAATAATACGCAGATCCGCTCCGTTTTCCAGAAGATGCGTGGCGAAGGAATGACGCAGGATATGCGGGAAAACATGCTGTTCCAGTCCTGCGGCTCTGGCGCGTTCCCGGAGAATTTGACGAACCCGCTCCCTCGTCAACGGACGGCCGCGTACTGTCAGAAAGATGTGGCTTTTCGTTCCCGTCCTGACCAGTTTGGGTCTTCCTTTTTCCAAATACATTTGCAAAGCATCCAAAGCGGATCTCCCTACGGGCACCAGCCGGGTTTTATTCCCCTTCCCCAGCACGCGGACAAAAGCTTCATCTTTATCAAAACTCTCTAATTTGCAATTAATTATTTCACTAACACGCATCCCGCAGGCGTAAATCATCTCCAGAAGCGCTCTGTCTCTACATCCCAGAGGAATATCTTGAATGTCAATGCTTTCAAGCAAATTTGAGACGGTTTTCTGATCCAGCACATGAGGAAGCGACAACCCCTGCCGGGGCATTTCCAGAAATACGGAAGGGTCTTTTTCCAGTATTCCCGTTCCGGCCAGCCACCGGAAAAAAATACGCAGATGCACCATTTCCACCCGCATGGAGCTGCGGGCCATGCCCCGGTCCTGCAAATGCCGCAGAAATGCCGAAAGCGTGTCGATGCCCGTTTGGGCAAGGCCGGTATTTTCCATTTCCAGAAACCGGGCAAATTCCTCCAGGGTCTGTCTCACGGAAAGCTGGTAGGCGGTGCTCAGGCCTTTTTCCGCGGCCAGAAAACGGATGAAGCGTTCCAAATGAGTTTGCATGGAGGCTGCCTTTTCTGTCATCTGTTAAAACCGTTCCACCAGGAACAGGAATTCCGTCACGTTCTGAGGACGGTTTCTGAAATTTCGGCTGCCCCGGAACGCGGCGTACGGCGTTTCCAGCGTAACGGTATGGCCCAGGCGTCCAAGGAAACCGGTCATTTCCTCATAGTTGATGAACCCCTCCGAGCTGTAGGAAAGCAGAATAAATTTGGCCGGGCAATCCTCCAGCAGCCGGAACAGGGCCTCCGGAGCATGCTGGCGGCTATTGTACGTGGAACGTTTCCAATCTGCGGGAATGCCGGAAACTCGGCTGGTTTCCTCCGGCTTTTCATAAGAAGACAGCAAATTCAGCATGAAATAATTGGAACCGTACGGATGCTGGTTATAGGGAGGGTCCAGGTACACCACATCCATTTCCGGCAGCTCGGCAGCCAGTTCATTGGCGTCACGGCAATGGATGGAATACCGGCAGTCAAACCGGGAAAACACGGGAAACGGCAGCGAAATTTCTCCCAGAATGCGGGAAAGGGCGTTGCCTCCCGTTCCCCCGAATTTGCCGATTCCGTTCCTGTCTTTGTAAAAACCTTTGAATACGCCGGATGTGTTTGTGTGGACGGAAGCTTCCGCCAGAAGAGGAGCGATAAAATAGGGCCTGACTTCTGCCGGAAGCAAACTGATGGTCTGCCTCGCCGTATCCAGGTACACGGCGTTGCGGCGCGTATAGAAAACGCGGTCATCCGCCGTGATGCAGTCCGGATTTCTGGGAGCGTACAGTTCCGTGATGAAGCCAGGGGATTCATGCGTTTCCATATACCGCAGCAGGCGTCTGTAATGCCTGTCCAGCTCCAGATTTTCCACTTCCTCCGCGTTGCTCAGGTAACAGGTATTGACGACCCGGCTGTATTCCTCCAGATCATTGACGATCAAGTCTTCCGAATGCTGTTTCAGAAAACGCGCCACAATGCCGCTGCCGGAAAAAAGATCCCCTGCTTTCAGCCTTTCCTTACCCAGGCGTTTTTTCACCTGTTCCAGCCCCGTCCCCAGAAAATGAAGAAGGGAACGCTTATTGCCCAAATAGGTTACAATTTGTTCCGTCAGGAATCTGGGATCTTCCTCCATCTGCGGAGCTGGAAGGGATGATGGCTCGTTCCGGGTCATATAGCAGGTCCCGTCCAGCATACGGCACTCCGGACTTTCCGTCAAGTTGCTCCGGGGTGCGGAATGGAGAACCTTTCCTTTATCCGCAAGGGAAACGGAGTCCGGCCCTGCGCAAAACATGCCGGAAGAAAGGCCTTTCCAAAACGAGGAATCATGTTATCGTGCCAACAATCATGAAAAGGAAGTTTCTACCCTGTTCCCTGCTCTGCATGTTCCTGGCGGCGACAACGGCCCTTGGCAATCCCGGAGACACTTTTTACGAAGCCAACCTTTCCCTGACGCGCGCGGCACGGCAGGAGAAGGAGGGGGATTATAAGGCAGCCCTGGAAAGCGGCAAGAAAGCGGAGCAGTTGCTTCAGTCCCTGAAAACATCCGAGCCGGAGTGGAATCCGGAATGGGTGGCCGGCAAACTGGATACCGCCGCTCAGCTGCAGCGGCGCGTGGAACCTCTGGCGCAAAAAGCCGGAGCTCCCAAAAAGGCGGATTATTCCCTGAGACCGGGAGAACAGCGGGATTTTACCCTGCAACGCGCCTATAAGGCCCATGAACGGCAAAAAACGGTTGTCGGAACCGTTCCTGTTCTCCCTTCCTCCCACGGCACGCAACCGGGAAAAACGGTTGCTCCCGCTTCTGCCTCCCGCCCGGAAATCCGCTCCGTCAAGCCGGCCTCTGCCAGGCAGGAATCCGTTTCCAGAAGATCCGTTCCTTCGCGCGGGCTTCCTCCCCGGGCGGACCGGGATGGAAGATTCCGTATCGGAAGCTGATGCGGATACAAGGGCAGGAAAAGGGGGCCGGAAATGGGGGACATCCCCTTTTTTTCTTTCAATTGCTAAAAGAGCCGCTTTCCCAAATCGGGAAAGCGGCTCTGCGATTTTTTGCTCAGCTGCTCGCTCAGGCGTTCTGCTTGGCGGCTTCTTCAACAGCCACGGCCACCGCTACGGAAGCGCCGACCATCGGGTTGTTGCCCATGCCGATGAGGCCCATCATTTCCACATGGGCGGGCACGGAGGAAGAACCGGCGAACTGGGCGTCGGAGTGCATGCGGCCCATGGTATCAGTCATGCCGTAGGAAGCGGGACCGGCCGCCATGTTGTCCGGGTGCAGGGTACGGCCCGTGCCGCCGCCGGAAGCCACGGAGAAGTACTTCTTGCCCTTCTCATTGCATTCCTTTTTATAGGTGCCGGCTACCGGGTGCTGGAAGCGGGTGGGGTTGGTGGAGTTCCCGGTAATGGAAACATCCACGCCTTCATTCCACATGACAGCCACGCCTTCGCGCACGTCATCGCAGCCGTACACGCGCACGGCGGCTTTGGGACCCTTGGAGAAAGCTTTCTCCTGGATGATGTTCAGCTTGCCCGTGGCATAGTCAAACTTGGTTTGCACGTACGTGAACCCGTTGATGCGGGAGATGATGTACGCGGCATCCTTGCCGAGGCCGTTCAGGCAGACGCGGAGATCCTGTTTGCGGACGCGGTTGGCGGACTTGGCAATACCGATGGCGCCTTCAGCGGCGGCAAAGGATTCGTGACCGGCCAGGAAGCAGAAGCATTCCGTTTCATCGCGCAGGAGCATGGCGGCCAGGTTGCCGTGGCCCAGGCCCACCTTGCGTTCATCCGCAACGGAGCCGGGAATGCAGAAGGACTGAAGGCCTTCTCCGATGGCTTCAGCGGCGTCAGCGGCCTTCGTGCAGCCCTTCTTGATGGCAATGGCGGCTCCCACCACATAGGCCCAGCCGGCGTTTTCAAACGCGATGGGCTGAATGCCGTTCACAATTTCACGGGGGTTGATTCCCTTGGAAAGGCAGAGTTGTTCCGCTTCTTCAATGGAGCCGATGCCGTATTTGGCCAGGGCTTCATTGATCTGCTTGATGCGGCGGTCGTAGGATTCGAAAAGAGGCATAATGGTAATAGTGCTTGAAGTTAAGATACTCTTTTTAATTCAATCTCATTCGTGACGAGGATCGATGTATTTGGCGGCCTCGTCGAAACGACCGTAGTTGCCCGTGCATTTGGCGACGGCTTCGTTGGCGTCCACGCCCTTCTTGATCATTTCCATCATCGGCCCCATGCGCACAAACTCGTAGCCGATGATTTCACCGTCTTCATCCAGGGCAAGCTTGGTAATGTAGCCTTCAGCCATTTCCAAATAGCGGGGGCCCTTGGCGCGGGTGCCGTACAGGGTGCCGATCTGGGAGCGAAGCCCCTTGCCGAGGTCTTCAAGACCGGCGCCGATGGGAAGTCCTCCTTCAGAGAAGGCGCTCTGGGTGCGGCCGTACACGATCTGCAGGAACAGTTCGCGCATGGCGGTGTTGATGGCGTCGCACACGAGGTCCGTGTTCATTGCTTCCAGTATGGTCTTGCCGGGCAGGATTTCCGCAGCCATGGCGGCGGAATGGGTCATGCCGGAGCAGCCGCTGGTTTCCACGAGTGCTTCTTCAATGATGCCGTTTTTGACATTCAGCGTCAGTTTGCAGGTGCCCTGCTGGGGAGCGCACCAGCCCACGCCGTGGGTCAGGCCGGAAATATCCGTGATTTCCCTGGATTGCGTCCAGTTGCCTTCCTGCGGGATAGGAGCCGGACCATGGTTGCAGCCTTTCTTGACGCAACACATTTGTTCGATTTCGTGTGTAAACTGCATGGTATTAGGATGTTAATATGAAGATAGAGCTGCAGTCATCGGACAGCCCTACCTTGAGCGGGACGGATCATACCAGCAAATTCCCGATTAGCAAACACGAATGATTGAAAATCGGTTAAAAGGCCTCATAATCAGTCAGGAGCCCTGCCCTGCATGAAGTCACGACCACGCCGCCCCTTTCTCAACAAATTGGCAATCATCTTTGTCCCAATATTGATGATCGGCTTCTCCTTATTCATGTGGGCATGGCAGGTGGAGCCCAGGCGTGTGGAAACCGTCACGGCTGCGATGGAGATGCCTCAGTGGAAGAGAAAAGAAAGCCCTCCCCTCCGTATCGCGATTGCCGGGGATTTCCATCTGCGTCCGAACGGAGGCGATCTGGCGCACAGGTACATGGAAACAATCATGGAAGCTCGGCCGGATATGATTTTCCTGCTGGGGGATTATGCCAACGGCCACACGAGGGAGAGCAGCATGGCCCCGGAAACGGCCCGGGAATATTTCAAGATGTTGAAAGCCCCTCTCGGCATTTTTGCCGTGCAGGGCAACCATGACCAGTATTACGGCTGGAACTTATGGCGCAACATGTTTTCCGGGCTGGGCATCCTGCCCATGTGGAATGATTCCCTGCTGCTGCACCTTCCCGGAGGCCGTGAGCTGCAGCTCTCTTCCGTCAGGGACGACTACCACCTGAGAATCAGGCCGGAGGAATTGCCTCTGCGTTTTTCTCCGGATATTCCGCATATTCTTCTTTCACATGTACCCGACATTTTTCCTCTGCTGGCTCCCGGCACGGCGGACCTCGTCATCAGCGCGCATACCCACGGAGGCCAGATATGCCTTCCCGGAGGGAGGGCCCTGGCAAACATCTCACGAGAGAAGGTCAAATTTTCCTATCCCTGGTCCCAGCTGAACGGAACCCCCTTCCTCATTACCCGCGGTTTGGGATGCAGCGTTCTTCCCCTGCGCTTCTGCTGCCCTCCGGAAATCATCGTGCTGGAAATCCAATAAGAAACAACTATCCGGATAACGCGCCGTCCTCTCATGCCCTTTATTTCTTATTCACATTATATTTACATATTGTTCACAACAATATGTGCAGCCATGTTTCTGGAATCCTGCTCCACTCCGGCCGCGGCCCCGGAACCCGTGGCCGGCTGGTATGAAGGAACCCTCTATGAAGACAAGCCTTTCTACATCACTAAAAACGCCATCAGCTGGACCAGCGGAAGAAAAAGGATGGATTTTGGCCGCTGGACAGCCGTCAGCGTATATGACCCATCCATACGCATGCAGGCGGAGGGCGGCCGTTTCAGCATTACTTCCGGCTATGGCTGGGACGGCGTCACCTGGGGGGCCACTCCTCCGGATATGCTCCTCCCTTCCCTGTTCCACGACGCCATGCTGCACGCCAAAATGAACGGAGCCCCCATTTCCAGAAGCCAGATTGACCTGGTTTTTTACGATATCATGACCAGCCAAAATTCCTGCCGCAAGGGATTATACTATCGTTTTGCGCGCCTTTTCGGCTGGTGCTTCACCTTTCCACAGCATCCGAATACTTTGATAATCAAACGAGAGTAGTATGGTATCGGAGAATTTTCCGGAAAACCAGTTACCCTGAAGGATAAACAAGGAAGAAAAATTCAGCCGTCGTCCTGCTGTTTTGCCTTGCCTGTTTAATTAGTTTAATCTAACTTTCGTTGTCAAACTAATCATCAGAACGCATGGAAATCACTATTATCTACGGAACGGAAACCGGCAATTCGGAGAGTCTGGCCCAGGACGCGCGGGCAAAATTGACCAAGCTCGGCCATCAGGCAAAGGTGGTTGACATGGAAGGTATAACGGTGGAACAGTTGAAGAATGCGGGAACGCTTCTGGTCATCACCAGTACGTGGGGGGACGGAGAACCTCCCACCAACGCAGAGGCACTCCATCAGGAATTGAAGGACTCTTCGGAAGATTTGTCCGAGGTAAGCTACGCCGTTTTTGCCCTTGGAGATGAATTTTACGAAAACTTCTGCCAGGCTGGCAAGGACTTCGATTCCTTCCTGGAACGTTTGAAAGCGCAAAGGCTTCTGCCGGTAGTGCTTTCCAATGGAGACCATGATGATACCTTCCCGGAATGGGTGGATGCCATCGCGGAAAAACTCTCCTGATGTTTTTTCAAGGTTTGCAATACCTTATCCTCAAAAGAGCGCTTCTTTCGGGACGAACGCCTGGAGGAAGCGCTTTTTCCTGAAAAAAGCAGGAACTCTCTTTTTCCGGTTCGGGCGCAAGGGGGGATAACTCCATGATTTTTTCTTGAATTAAAGGAGGATAAAAGGAACGAATCCACTCCGGAGGAACAAAAAATCTACGCTTATCACTCAATTGGAGTGGCTTCGGGAATGTATTCATTTCCGGCTGGGGTTGTCCGGCGAATTTCCGTGACAAAGCCCAGCACACGATCAACATCCAGTTGGGACAGGACGGAACGGACATCGTGGTCTTCCAGAAAGCGGGTCAGCTTGACATCATTATACAAGCCCTGCATATCCCCCTTCTGCACCAGAAGGCGGATGGCGGGGTCTTCGCTCAGGCTTTTCAGGCTTAGCACGCGGCTGGTAATGCGGGAACGGGGCATATAGCAGTCCAGCTGGGTGCGCCGCTGGTCGGAGAGCTCCGGACTGAGCGTCACCAGGTAGGCGATCATTTTTGCCAGGGAAAGCCGTTCCGGATCATGCTCCGGAGATATTTTTTCCAGCCAGCTCAGGTGGGGATTGTCCATGATGGACTTTTTGATGGAATAAATGGCAGGTAGGGAAATGGTGCGGTTGGGGTCCATGTGGTACAGGGCCAGTTCTCGGGCGCGGGTCATTTCCGCCATGGAGCCGTAAAAGAAGATGCACATGACTCCCACCCAGCATACGACTGCCGCCATCAGTACCGTCGTGACGATTCCCTTGGCCCCGCCGAAGCCCATGCGCCGTCCCCAGGAGAAGACGTCGCTGAACCAGAAGAGACCGTGCATAAAGACAAAGAAGACAGCCGCCGCGCCTCCGACGGACAGCACCGTGACCATCCATTCCCGCGGGTCGCTGGTGATGAAAGAGAGGTAGGTGAAACCGTATTTGGATAGCCAGAAGTAAGCGGCTACGGAAGAGAGCACTGCCGCGCCGAACAGGAGCATTTTAATCATCCCCTTCAGCATGCCGAGTACGATGAAACCCAGCAGCAATGCGCCCAGAACCAGGTAAAATGTGAGGGAGGAATCCATGAATGAGGGAAAAGAAGCCGTGAAACCGGTTGTTACAGAGCCCTCTGGCAGCGTTGGCGCAGGTAGTGGTCGCACAGGCAGAGCCAGGCCATGGCCTCCACAATGGGCACGGCGCGCGGCAGTACGCAGGCATCATGCCGTCCCCTGCCCTTGAGCCGGGCATCCTCCCCGTCCCTGTTGACTGTCTGCTGGTCAATCATCAAGGTGGCCGTAGGCTTGAAGCCGATGCGCATCAGAATGTCCTCTCCGTTGGAGATGCCGCCCTGAATACCACCGGAGTGGTTGGTGGCGGTACGCACCCGGCAGCCCTGCATGTAAAAAGGGTCATTATGTTCCAGACCGGTCATGTCCGCCGCTTCAAAACCGGAACCCACGGCGAAAGCCTTGGTGGCGGGAATGCTCATCATGGCGTGGGCAAGCGTAGCGTCCAGCTTGTCAAAAACCGGATCACCCAGTCCGGGAGGGCAGCCGCGCACCACGCATTTGATCACGCCGCCCAAAGAGTTTCCGGAGTCACGAGCTTCCTTGATGGCAGCGATCATGGCTTCCGCAGCGGAGGGGTCCGCCGTACGGACGATATTGCTCTCAATGGCAGAGGCCGTCACGGCTCCCCAGTCCACGGAAGCTTTCACATGGTGAACCTGATCCACCCAGGCCACGACCTCCATATCGGGAAAAGCCTGCTTCAGCACGGCCCTGGCTACGGCTCCGGCTGCGACGCGGCCGATGGTTTCCCGTGCGGAGGCCCGGCCCCCGCCCGCCCAGGCGCGAATGCCGTATTTAGCGTCGTATGTATAGTCCGCGTGGGAGGGCCGGTACGTTCTGGCCATCTCGTCATAGGCGGAAGAGCGGTGGTCCTTGTTCCGGACACTGATGGCGATAGGCGTTCCCAGGGTTTTGCCGTCCAGCACTCCGGAAAGGATTTCCGCGCGGTCTTCCTCCCTGCGGGGGGTTACGATGTCGCTCTGCCCCGGCCTGCGCCGGTCCAGCTCCCGCTGAATGTCTTCTTCCGTCACCGGGACGAGGGACGGACAACCATCAATCACCACGCCTACCCCGGTCCCATGGGATTCACCCCAAGTAGAAATTCTGAATACCTGACCAAAACTGCTGGACATGGCGGCATTCTAGACGGCGGCGTTCACCCGGTCAAGCCGTGTGCATCCGCACCGGGACATAAAAAACACCCCTGTCCTCAAAGGACGGGGGTGCTGAAAGAAAAGTACTCCCTTGAGAAGGAGTTGCCGTCTTAGTCCTTCAAGGCAGAAGAGGCCTTGAAAGCAACCGTCTTGGAGGCGGGAATATTAATCGTGTTGCCGGTCTTCGGGTTGCGGCCGGTACGGGCTTCACGGGTCTTGGTAGCAAACGTACCAAAGCCAATGATCTGCACCTTGCCGGATTCCTTCACGCCTTCCTTGATGGATTCCAGCACAGCGGCCAGAGCTTCTTCAGCGTGCTTCTTGGTCGTATCAGCACCCAGCTTGCTTTGAATCAGTTCGATCAGTTGAGCCTTGTTCATAGGACTTCGGTGAATAGCATATGGAGCCCTGACAGTAAAGAAAAAATGCGGTGTGAAGGAAAATCAGGACCTAAAACGGCGTTAATTGTCGTCATCCGGCAGCCTTTCCACTGCAGCGCCGATGGCCAGGAGTTTTTCGTCAATCATTTCATAGCCCCGGTCAATATGGTACAGGCGGTGGATTTCCGTAGTGCCTTCCGCCTTCAGGGCTGCCAGAACCAGGGCGGCGGAGGCCCGCAGGTCGGAGGCCATGACGGGGGCGCCGCTGAGCGTTTCCACTCCGGAAATGACGGCGGTGCCGTTGTCCACCTTGATGTCCGCCCCCATGCGCTTGAGTTCGGAGCAGTGCATGAAACGCTGCGGGAAAATAGTATCCTTCACCACGGAGATGCCCGGCGTGGTGGCGAAGAGAGCCGTCATCTGGGCCTGCATGTCCGTGGGGTAGCCGGGATACGGGGCTGTCTTGATTTCCCCGCATTTGGGCGTTTTCCCGGCAATGATGGTGACCGTATCCCCCCGCTCGTTGAATTCCACGTGGTGGCCGCACTTCCGGAGCAAATCCGTCACCACAGTCATGTGTTCCTCACACACGCGCCGCAGGGTCACGCCATCCCCCATCATGGCCGCCGCCACCATAAAGGTGCCGGCCTCAATGCGGTCCGGGATAACGGTATGGTTGCAGCCGCGGAGCTTTTCCACTCCCTCAATGACGATCCGGCGCGTTCCCGCACCTTGAATATTGGCGCCCATCTTGGTTAAAAAGTTCGCCAGATCCACCACTTCCGGCTCGGAGGCGGCGGATTCAATAACGGTGGTGCCTTCCGCCAATACGGCGGCCATCATCAGGTTGTCCGTTCCCAGAACGGTGGGGCCGTGGTCGCCGCTCAAATCCACCGTGGCTCCTTTCAACCCCTTGGGAGCTTCAATAATCAGGTTGCCGCGCTCAATCTGCACCTGTGCCCCCAATGCCTGGATGGCCCTGATATGCAGATCCACAGGACGGTCGCCAATCACACAGCCGCCCGGCAGGGGAATCACGCACCGCTGCATGCGGGCCATCAAGGGCCCCATCAGGCAAATGGAGGCGCGCATCTTGCGCACCTGTTCATAAGCGGCTTCGGAATGCAGGTTCCTGGCTTCCACGCGCACATTGCCGCTGGACCGCTCCACGGAGGCTCCCAGCTGGCCCATGATCTGCACCATGAAATTGGTATCGGAAACATCCGGAACCCGGCGCACCACTACAGGCTCATCCGTCAGCAGGGATGCGGCCAAAATAGGCAGGGAGGCATTTTTGGACCCGCTGATATTGACGGCTCCCCTCAGCGTAAAACCTCCATGTACGACAAGCTTCTCCATAGTGGGTTGCAATTAGGTGACGGATTCTACACATTTAAAACGCCCATGCAACCCCAAAGAGCCCCCAGAACGGGACAATTTCCCGGATGTTTCTCTTCCCCCGAAAAGAGGGGACGCAAACGGCATGATAAAAAAGCAGGAGCCGACCAGGTTCTGTAAGCCAGATTTTGTCCGCCGGCCAGAGCCGGCTGTGCGGTCATTTTTCTCACGCGGACTGCGGTCAGGCGTTCCGCGCGCCCGTTCGTTTTCACGAAACGGATGCGACTAATACCCGGGGATCCGGCGGGCAGGCGACCCTTCCCCTGTTTGTCTTGCATCGCGCGGGGTTTACCATGCCTCCTTGGTCACCCTCGGAGCGGTGAGCTCTTACCTCCCCTTTTCACCCTTGCCCGGCATGGGGGCGAACCCCATCCGGGCGGTTTGTTTTCTGTGGCACTTTCCGTCCGGGAACCCTTGGGAGATTCCCGTCTCCCGCTTTCACGGGACACGCTGCCTTGTGATGTCCGGACTTTCCTCTACTCCGGTCCGGAGACCGGAACAGCGACCACCCGAACCTGATCGGCATGGACTACATACGCTTTCATCGGCTCGCGGTAAAGCCCAAAGCAGACATGGAAAGCATTTTGTTTCTTTCTTCCTTCCGCTTCCTTCTTCAAGCCAATGGGCGCCCTCTTCCCTGAACAAGGTAAAGCGGCCACAGGACTGCTCCCGTGGCCGCTCCAACTTACTACCTATGAAAACCAGCTTGATCCATTGATCCTGAAAAGCTCTCTCCTTCTCTTCAGGGGGATGCAGCCGATAACGCACATGAATATACGCCACCGTCCCGGAAAATCAACTCCATTCTGGAATGCTCCCTGATGCCTCCGCCCATCTCGTAATTGGCTTGATTCTGCATCCGATACAGGGTAGTTCTTCCGGAAACTCATGAACCTTCATTCCCATTCCATTTCCTCCCTGCAAGGGGCACTGACCGTGCCCGGAGACAAAAGCATTTCCCACCGCGCCGCCATTCTGGGAGGCCTGGCGGAAGGAGTGACGGAAGTGGATAATTTTCTATGCAGTGAAGATTGCCTGAATACCCTGCGCGCCATGGAGCAGCTGGGCGCCAAAGTGGATGTGCTGGAAGAACGGCAGGGATACGGCCCCGTCCGCTTCCGAATTACGGGCGTCGCCATGAGCCCCAAGGCTCCTGAACGGCCCATTGACTGCGGCAATTCCGGCACGGGCATGAGGCTGCTGGCCGGGATGCTGGCCGCCTGCCCCTTTGATTCGGAAATGTTTGGGGACGCTTCCCTGAGCTCCCGCCCCATGGGCCGCATCATGCAGCCTCTGGAACAGATGGGAGCGCGGATTGAAGCCCGGGGAGCCAAACCGGGCTGTGCTCCGCTGAGCATTCACGGCGGGCGGGTGCACCCCATTTCCTACACGCTTCCCATGGCCAGCGCCCAGGTTAAAAGCGCCATTCTATTGGCGGGCATGTTTGCGGACGGAACCACCACCGTGCGCCAGCCGGCCGTCACCCGCGACCATACAGAACGCCTGTTCCGCCATTTCGGCGTTCCCTGCACCGTGGATGGACTTACTGTCGGAACCTGCGGGCCGGCTCTCCCCGTCGCCCATGATTTGACAGTCCCGGCAGATATTTCCTCCGCAGCCTTCTGGATGGTGGCCGCCGCCAGCCGTCCGGGTTCCCGCCTGACGTTGCGTCAGGTGGGGCTGAACAAGACGCGGAACGCCGTCATCAGCGCTCTGCAGCGGATGGGCGCGCGAATGTACATTGTGCCCACTTCTCCGGAAGATGCCGGCGAACCATACGGCGATATTACCGTGTACGGTTCGGATTCCCTGCACGGCACCAGCCTCCTCCCGGAAGAAATACCCAACCTCATTGACGAGATACCCATCCTGGCCGTAGCGGGAGCCCTGGGCCGGGGAGACTTCATCGTCCGCAACGCCCGCGAATTACGCGTCAAGGAAACGGACCGCATCGCCACCACGGCGGCCAATCTCCGGCTCATGGGCGTGGATGTGGAAGAATTTGACGATGGCATGGTTGTTCACGGCGGCACTCCCCTGAAGGGAACGGAATTATCCAGTTATGGGGACCACCGCATCGCCATGAGCTTCCTGGTGGCCGGACTCAGCGCACAGGGAGAAACCGTAGTGACGGATGCGGAATGCATCAATACGTCCTATCCCGGTTTTGAACGGGATCTGGCTCAGTTCCTGTAAAAAACGCAAGATTCCAGCCGGATTTCACCCCGTCCATGGAATAATGCCGAAAGCAGAAAAGAATCTTGCGGCATTCCGGCCATATTATGCTTCCCGTTCCTCTCCCACTTCTCTGGCGCGGCACAAATCCCGCCAGCCGGGAAAATTCCATTTGTTGGGAAAATCCCGGCACTGGCGGGGTTTAACGGGATTGATCCGGCAGCCGTCTTTCGTCAGCATCATGCAGGCGCCGTCTTCTGCGTCCCGGATGGACAATCCGCGCCGGTTGGCTCTCAACCGGCAGCATGTGTCAATAAAAACCTGTTCGTCCATGTCCAGGAAACGGGAAATCTCGCGGATTTCATCCGTCTCAATGCACACATCCCCGGCCCAGCGGCAGCACGCGCCGCATCTGGTGCATTCATACCGCACCGCTTTTCCGCCGTTTTCCATACGCATTTAAGTGAAAATTCCCCTGATGACGCCTATGTTCATATGGGCGTTCCTCCATCGCGGGCTATTGACGGCATGTTCAAAATCCTGCGGCAATTTCCCGATGGAGCCGGACATCTGCTCCAGCCCCGTCAGAATCTGCCTGATTCTGGAACGTGCGATGAGCGTAGGCTGGTTGGTCCACTGGAAAACCTCGCTGTCAATAATATAGCCTTCATCAATCTTGGTAATGTACTGGGGAAAGCGAAGATGCGGGTTCTGCTCCACATAAACGCAACGGCCTATCGAACGCTTGGAACGGAGAGGGTGGAAGAAGCGCCGGATGCTTTTAATCCAGTCCGGCGCTTCCGACAAACCTTCCGCATGCACCCACATGGTGGCCAGCTGTTCCACGGGATAAAAGTAGGAATATGTATAAGCGGCCTTATAGCGCGTGCAACCGCGCCATGCATGGCGCAGGCGCACCATATCCGCCTGTCCGGAAATCAGCAGGTCCAATGCCCGTTTCAACTGCTTTTCCAGGTTTTCCCCGCGCAGGTGTTCCCAGATCATGCAGTCATCCTCCGCCAGCAGCACGTAATCCGTATCAAGAGCGTTGACCGCCGTATGGAGGGCTCCTATAAAACCGCCTTCCACCGGGGCGGCCACCGCGGAAAGCCCATGGGAAAGGGCCGTCTCCAGCACCTTGACGGCGCTTTCCGGAAAAACGGCGCATGCTTCGTCAAAATAGCCAAGCAGCCCGGACCTGCCATAGGAAGCCAGAGTCATAGCCAGCGTATAAGGGGCGTTATCGCACAGCAGAGCCAGGCCGACTTTTTTATTTTGAAGAAGAATTCCCATCGCGTAGAACGTTTTTGCAGTCTAAGACAACAGGAAGTGCGTTTCCAAGCAAAATAATTTTAAACAAATGTACTTTTTCCTTGCCGCTTTTCAGGCAAAGGGAAAATATAATCCGCCCTGTTTCGTCATCATGAAAGCATACGTTATCTTAAAAAACTCACTGCTGGCGGCCGCTATCGGCTGCGCTTTGTCCGGCTGCTACGATCCTTATTATGACAATTTCAGCGTGTCAGGCTCCTACAGCAGCGGAGGTTCCGGCGTGTCGTACATGTATGACAGCTCCGGCTACCCCATTTACGGATATTATGGAGGAAGACCCATTTATGCCTACGACACGTTCGGAAGCCCCATTTACTCCATCAACCTGATCCGTCCGAATTACTATATTCCCACGTGGGGGCCGGCTCCCTATTACCGCGGGCATTATGTCCGTCCCCATAACTGCCGCCCCATGGCAAAACCGCCGATGAAACCCCACTTCAGGCCTGACCATTTCCGTCCGGGAAACAACAGGCCGGCCCCTCAGCCCGGACGGCCCAATCAACGGCCGGACTTTGGAAAACCCGGCAATTTACAGCGGCCGCCAGTACATCATCCGGGAATCAACCAGCCCGGACGGCCTTCTCGCCCTTCCGCCAATAATCCTTCCCGTCCCGGCGGCACGAATCGCCCCGTCATCAACCGTCCGGAAGGCAACCGTCCCTCCAGACCGGATTTCGGACGTCCCAGCCGCCCTTCCACCCTGCCGTCTTCAAGGCCTTCCGCCCCCAATCCAGGCCACTCCGGCATCAACCGCCCCGGCAGGCCCTCTCCCGTTTCCCGGCCTTCTTCCCCGCCCCATTCCGCCAGCGCACCCAGCAGGCCGTCCTCCCCTCATTCATCTGCGCCATCCCGTCCATCCCCTTCACCGAAACCCTCCAATCCCGGGAATTCCCACGGAATGCACAGGAGATAAGTTTTCCTGAAACGCTATTCATCGCAGGGCTGTTTTGTTCCGGGGATGCAAAACGGCCCTGTGTCATGGCTTTGTCCAGGCAGCGGCCAACCTTCTCCGGGATTGTTCAAAACCCGCTTTCCGCTGCGGGAGAGAACCGCCTTGCCGGAGAAAAACGTTTTCCGGTGCTTGAATGCCGGAATCCGTTTTTCAATGCACCAGCCCCATGGACAGGAGAACCAGCGTCACGATACCAATGGCGATGCGGTACCATCCGAATACGGAAAAACTGTGCCTTTGCAGATAGGATACCATCCATTTTACAGCCAGCCATGCGGAAAGCCAGCTGACCGCCGTCCCCACGGCAAGGGCTTCCCACCCGAAGGATTCCAGCATCAGAGCTCCGTCCTTATACGCATCATGGACCGTGGCCGCGCCCAGGGTAATCAATCCCAGCAAAAAGCTGAACTCCACGGCCGCTTCCACGCTCAACCCCACAAACATGCCTCCCAGCATGGTCATCAGGCTCCGGCTGGTGCCGGGGATCATGGCCACGCACTGGAGTGCGCCCACCGTCAGCGCCTTGGCTGGCGTCAGGCTTTCAATGGAGGCGCCGGAGTCCCCTTCATTGGAACGGCCCTCCCTGGCGCGCCAGGCGCAATACGCCAGAATAACGCCTCCCCCTACGATCCATGAATAAGCTACCGTATATGTGTTGAACAGATATTCCTTAATCAGTGAAGCGCAGCACAGGCCCACCACGGCGGCGGGAAGGAAGGCCAGAATGAGGTTGACCAGCAGTTTCAGCCCGGCGAGGTTATTGCCGCGCACGCCCTGCGCCATGGCCTTTACCCGCGGAAAATACAGGCTCAGCACCGCCAGGATGGCTCCCCCCTGGATGCAGACGGCCAGGGCATCCAGAGCTTCCTTGCTCTGGGACATGTTCAGCAGGGATTCCGTCAGGAGCAGGTGGCCCGTGGAGCTGACCGGCAGATATTCGGTCAGGCCTTCCACAATGCCCAGGATAATAATTTCCAGAAGGTTCATGATATTGGCGTGGGTTGGATGTATTTACTGGTTGTAGGGAGAATTATTGTTGTTGAAATCTTCTTCAAACCGGGCGATTTCCTCCCGGGTGCGCGCGGCCTCCTTGCGTTCATGCACCCAGGCCAGAATGATGCATATTTCATACAGCGCATACATGGGAACGGCCATCAGCATCATGGTAGCTACATCCGGCGTAGGGGTGATAACCGCGGCCAGGACGGCGATAGCCACAATGGCATAGCGTCTCGTGGACTTCATCATGTCATAGGTCAGCACCCCCAGCTTGACGAAGGGCATCACTACCACAGGCAATTCAAAAGCCAGTCCGAACATTAAAATCATCTGCGTGGCGAAGGACAGGTAATAGCCGATGCGCCATTCATTGGAGATGCCAAATTCCAGGGAATAGGTGTAAAAAAACGTCAATACCCGCGGGAGGACGATGAAGTAACAAAACAGCGTCCCGGCCAGGAAGAGACCGAAGCCGACAGCCATGCACTTGTACAGCAGCTTGCGTTCATGTTCCAGCAGCCCCGGAATGATGAATTGCAGCAGTAAGTACAACAGAAGCGGGAAGGAAATGACCACTCCGGCATACAGGGAAAGCTTGATGGTCAGCATAAACGCCTCCCCGGGCTGGAACGCGCTCATCATCTTGAGGGCCCCCCGCCCCGTTCCGTCTGCCAGCACGGCTCCTTTGGAATACAGGGCTTCCGCCAGATCCCTCACGGCCGTGGAGGGGCTGCCTTCCCTGATGAAAACCTGCTTCCTGTCCTCCGGCAGCGGCTGCGCGCCGCGAAGAACCAGGGCAGCCTCCGTCAAATCTGCCTGGGACGGGGAAACCTGGCGGAGAAACAATGCCCGCTGGGAATCTCCCAGGCTCGTCATGGCCGTTGCCATTTCCTTGGCCTTACCCCAGGCATCCAGACCAATCCCTGCCGGAAGATGGGATTCTTCAAACATATCCCACACCTGGTTGACGGGACGCCTCAGGATATCCATCAGATTGGAAGCAAACCCGGCGCACAAAATTGTGCTGACGGTCAGGCACAGAGCCATCCTCAGCAACATGGTCCGCAGGTCGTCCAGATGCTCCAGAAAGGGCTTTTCCTCATCTTCCCTTTTAATCTGCCACTTCTCCCGCAGACGGAATATGTGTTTTAAAAAGAACACGGCGTTAAATGAAGCCTAAAAGCCCTCTCCACGCAAGCCGCAAGGCCGACAACGTCCTAAAAAATCCACTGCTTCCGCATCCCCGTTTTTTGGCATGCACCCCCTGTATCTGCTTGACGCGGGCAGACAGGCCCTTACTCTCTTACCCATCATGAGTCTCGTCAGAACAAGATTTGCACCTTCCCCCACGGGCTACCTTCACATCGGGGGCGCCCGCACCGCCCTGTTCAACTGGCTGTTTGCCCGCAAGATGGGGGGAACCTTCATCCTCCGCATTGAAGATACGGATAACGCCCGTAATACGGAGGAGGCTACCCGCGCAATCTTCACCGGCATGGAATGGCTGGGGCTGGACTGGGATGAGGGGCCCATGAAGGGCGGCGATTGCGGCCCCTATTTCCAAAGCCAGCGCAACGATATTTACGACGCCTATTTCAAAAAGCTCCAGGACGCCGGCCGCGTGTACGAGGATGAAGGAGCCTGGCGTTTCCGCTTTGACCGCTCCAAACCCGTCACCTTCCATGACCTGATTTGCGGAAACATCACCATCGACTACCGGGACGCCTCCAACACCCCGGACATGGCTATCCGCCGCGCGGACGGTTCCTACATCTTCCACTTTGTCAACGTGGTGGACGATATTGAGATGAAGATGACCCATGTCATTCGCGGGGAAGACCACATCATGAACACGCCCAAGCACATCCAGCTGTTTGAGGCCTTCGGCGTCACTCCCCCTGTTTTCGCCCACATGCCGCTGATTTTGAACCAGGACGGCTCCAAAATGTCCAAGCGCGACGTGGGCGCCGCCCTGGGAACCTACCCGGAAGAAGGCTTTCTGCCGGAAGGCGTCATGAACTTTCTGGCCCTGCTGGGCTGGTCTCCCAAGGACGATACGGAAATTTTCTCCCCTCAGGAGCTGATCGAACGCTTCTCTCTGGAAGCCGTGAACCACTCCGCCGCCAAATTCGATATCACCAAATGCCGCTGGGTCAACCAGCAGCACATCATCGCCCTGCCTGCGGAAGAATTCGCCCTCCGGGCACGCCCCTTCTGTTTGAAAGCCGGCCTGCCGGATTCCCCGATTCTGGACGCCGCCATCGCCACCGTGCAAACAAAGGTGCAGACTCTGGCGGAAGTCCCGGATAAAATCCGTTTCTTTTTTGAACTGGGCATGGATCCAGAAGCCGTCTCCAAGGTTCAGCCGGAAGCCCTGGAACTGCTTTTCAAACTGGCGGACAGGCTGGAACAGGAACCGGAATGGGATGGACATGAACTCATTGGCGTGCTGAAAGCCTTTGCCAAGGAAAACGGCGTAAAAATGGGAGCCGTGATGTTCCCTGCCCGGGTGGCCCTCACCGGGGTAAGCGGCGGCCCGGACCTTTCCTCCGTCTTTTCCCTGCTGGGCCGGGAGGAAACCGTAAGGAGAATCCGTTCCTTTTCTCTGGACTGATTCCCGCCGGGTATTCATCTTTTCAAACGCACCGGAAATTCTCCGGTGCGTTTCCTGTTTACGGAAGGGCATCTTCCGGGGATTCGGGAAATGATGCCGGAAGATGCCCTGTCCTTTCCATACGGTTCACGTTGAAAAAAGTTTTTTTCTGTGAAGCTCACCCTCCGTCAGCAGGAGAATATATAACCTTGACCGTAATGCCTGCAGCCCCTAGAACAGGGACCATTCATGAGCATCCCTGATTACCGGATCTTTTTCCGCCGCTGCGCCGCCTTTTTCCTGGCGGGGGTTCTGGCCGCAGATTCTGCATCTGCACAGCAGGAGGCTCCGCCTGCCGCCGCCCCGGAACAGGCGGAGGAAGCCAAGGCGGAACAGCCTCAGGAGCAGCCGGACCAATCGGAAATGGATACCGTAATCATGGCTCTGTGCCATGAAATCACCATTCTGAAAAAGAATGAGGAAAAAAGGATGGCCATCCGGAAAACGCTGGTGAGGGAAGCGGATGCTACCTATAATTATTTTGACACCAGGGTGTATGAAATGTCCGCCGTGCTTTACGCGCTGGACGACCAGAAAATATTTACGCTGGCCTTTTACTGTAAGGCCGCTTCCAGCCTGGTGAAGACGTATTACGCCCAAAAACCGGATTTCCAGGGGCAGGAGGAACGGCTGGACAAGGAAATAGAACGCATTAAAAAGCTGGCGGCATCCCTGGAGGAAGTAAATACGGACACCCTGTCGCAAGCCTCCCTTGTTCAGCGGGACGAAGCCCTGTATGCCTGCCAGGAGCTGGAAGAATCCCTCCAAAGTGAAAAGGAGCAAATCAGCTACCTCAAGGAACTTTTCAGCAGCCTGAACGGAAAAATAGACGCGCTCAACAATGAAAGCGCCAAACTGTTCACCGCCCTGTTTAACAGGGTCTTCTACACGCCGTCCCACGCGGCCCGGTACATCTTTCTCAAACCGCACAAGACGTATGAAACGTGCATGGGGGCATGGGAAACATCTGCGGACAGCAAGCTCCAGCTTCCGTCGGACCCGGAAACGCTCAAGCATTACGGACTTATCCTGCTGGGAATCATCCTGTGCTCCTACTGCCTCTCCCGCCTCATCATCTTCCTGGGCTTCCGAAATACATTGAAAAAGACGGGGCATTACAACAAACGCCATGCTTTCGCCAACGTCACCACCATTCTTATCGTGGCTCTGATCCTCGTCATTGCCTCACTGCGCACGCCGAACTACCTGCTGGAGAGCGCGGCCTCCCTGGGCGCGGAATTCCTTCTTCTGGTCAGCGCCATCCTGTTCTCCCTGGTCACGCGCCTTCCGTATGGCACCATTAACTCCGGCATCCGCATCTACATGCCCTATCTGCTTCTGGGCGGATTCTTCATGCTTCTGCGCATGTTCATGGCCCCCAACATCATCGTGGACATTTCCATGCCCATCCTGTTCACGCTGGTTTCCCTCTTCTCCCTGCTGACCTGGGTGCGGCAGAGGCACAAGCTGCCCCGGCTGGACCGTTTTTTCTCCACCGTATCTCTGGTATTCACCATCCTGGGCAGCGTCCTGTGCTGGACTGGATTCAGCTTCATGGCCTTCCTGGTGCTGATGACCTGGATCATGCTGATGACCAGCATCCTGCTGCTGGTGGGGCTGTGGGATCTGCTCCACCATTATGAAAACCGCCGGAAGGAACGGAACAAGAGGGCCATCCTGTGGTTCCGCCCCTTCATCTCCAAGCTGCTGCTTCCCTGCCTGACCATTTTCCTCATCCTGTTCAGCATCATCTGGCCCGCCGCCACCTTCGACATGGGGGACCTCATCATTAATAAAATTTTCGCAACCACGGAAATCAAGGATCTGCTCACTTTCAGCTGGAGCAGCGTCATCACGGTCATCCTGATGGCCATTGTTCTCAACTACTTGATATTCTTGGGGAAAAATACGCTGCATGAAATCTATGGAGAAGATTATGAAGTAGGCACCATCCCCACCTTCGTGACACTCTCCACCCTTTTTCTCTGGGGGCTCTTCGTTTTTACGGCGCTTATCATCATGAACGCCAACTACAACGGGCTGCTGATGGTCATGGGAGGCTTGAGCATGGGCATCGGCTTCGCCCTGAAAGATACCATTGAAAACATCATCAGCGGCCTCTCCCTAATGCTGGGTCGCCTGCGCCAGGGCGACATGATTGAATGCGACGGCTACCGGGGCCGCGTCTCCTCCCTGGGCTACCGCTCCACCATGATCGAGACGCTGGACGGCTCTATCATCGCCTTCCAGAACTCCCAGCTTTTCAACAAGAACTTCCGCAACATGACCCGCAACCACAAATTCGAATGCGTGAAGGTGGAAGTGGGCATTTCCTACGGGACGGACGTGGAAAGGGCGCGCAAAATCATTCTGGAAACGCTGGCAACCCTGCCCTTCCTTTCCAAAGTCAAGAAAACCAGCGTGGTGCTGGACAGTTTCGGAGACAGTGCCGTCAATCTGGGCGTATGGGTCTGGGTTCCCGTCATGACAAAGTCCTCCAGCCTTTCCTCCGTGCGGGAACACATCTATAATGCGTTCAACGAACACGGCATTTCCATCCCATTCCCTCAACAGGACCTGTACGTGAAAGAATTCCCCGGCGGAGCCCCCGTCCAGGGGACCTGAACATCCATTACCATACTACAACAACCATGTCCGACGACCATCTGACTCTATTAGGCTCTCAAAGCTCCTTCTTTACCAATCCCGACGACGCCAGGCTGGAATCCTTCCCCAACCGCGGCACGCGACCCTACACCATCACGCTGGACACCCATGAATTTTCCTCCCTCTGCCCCGTTACCGGTCAACCGGATTCCTGTCACCTGACGATCACCTACGTTCCGGCGGAAAAGTGCGTGGAAACCAAATCTCTCAAATACTACCTGGCCTCCTACCGCAACTATCCGGCTTTTAATGAACAAATCGTCAACCGCATCACGGATGATCTGGTGGCCGCCATTTCCCCGCGGTGGCTGAAGGTGGAAGGCCGCTTCTCCCCCCGCGGCGGCATCCAGCTGACCGCAACAGCCGAACACAATCCGGAAAACCGCCCCCTGTAATCCAGACCATGGACAAAATGGAAACAGCCGTACTGCTCAGCGGGGGATTGGACTCCAGCGTAGCCCTGCACTGGGCCCACCGGAACCACCGCGTCCGGGTGGCCCTCAGCTTTGACTATGCCTCCAACCACGCGGAACGAGAGCTGAAATGCGCTGCCTGGCAGGCCGCCAGTCTGGGCATAGAACACCGCGTGATTGACATTTCCTCCATCTCCTCCCATTTGAAATCAGCCCTCCTCTCCGGCGCGGACGATATTCCGGACGGTTCCTATGATGAAGAACTGATGAAACAGACCGTCGTCCCCTTCCGCAACGGCATCTTCCTGTCAATCGCCGCCGGGGTTGCGGAAAGCTGCGGGGCGCAGCAGCTCGTCATTGCGGCCCATTCCGGGGACCATAGCATCTATCCGGACTGCCGGGAGGAATTCATGGCCGCCATGACAGAAGCCATTCGCCTGGGAACCTATGCCGGCCTGGGCATCCTGCGCCCTTTCATCCACATGTCCAAGGGCGGCATCGCCGCCATGGGCCAGGATTTGGGCGTGGATTTTTCCCGCACCTATTCCTGCTACAAGGGCGGAGCCGTCCACTGCGGCGTCTGTTCCACTTGCATGGAACGCCGGGAAGCCTTCAGGGAAGCCGGAATTCCGGATCCAACGGCTTATGCGCCTACGGAATAGCATCCAAATGCCAGGAATGAAACGCTAAGGAAAAATCCCCGGCCTATGGCCGAAAGGAGATGCCTATGCCCCAATGACATCGGGGAAACGCATGGAAAGAGCCTTCCGCACTCTTGCCGCCACCTCTTCCTTCCCGGCGTCCGCGTCTATGCGGAGCATCCAGGGAGCATGGACGGATGCAAACACGCTGCGGCAGGCCGCCAGGCCCGCTTCCGTCTCAAAAGCGTCGCGTTCCCCGCGGTTCCCAATGCGTTCCAGCGCCACGGAAACGGGAATGTCCAGCCAGACCACGGCATCCGGCACCGGGGCAAATTCTTCATTGGCGGCACGGATAACCTCCGGATCTATGCCGCGCGCGCCCTGGTAAGCCATCATGGAAAGATAGTAGCGATCCAGCAGAACCCATGCCCCCCGCGCCAATGCGGGAGCAATCAGCATCTTCACATGTTCCCTCCTGTCTTTCAGGAACAGGGCTACTTCCTCCTCTACGGAAAGGCGTCCGGTCACGGCGGAGTCCCGGAGCATCCGGCCCCACCGTCCGCGTGTGGGCTCAAAACTCTGCACCACTTCCAGCCCCTTCCCCTCCAAATACTTCCGCAAGTGGCCGATGTGGGTGGACTTGCCCGTGCCGTCAATGCCTTCAAAGACGATCAGCCTCCCCTTTCTCTCTCCGGTAAAACTCATGGCTCGAAAGTGTAGCGGTGTCCCGGCTCAGGAATGACGATGGTGGAATCAGGCATTTTGGCGGATAGCGTGTGGTGCATCCACTCCACGGCATCCGGGTCCCCGTGCACCAGAACCACCTGCCTGGGGTTCAGCTTCACGGCATAATTAACCAGGGAGTCCCGGGTGGCATGCCCGGAAAAATCAAAACAGTCCACGGTGCACTTGCGGCGCACCGGCTGCCCGTTGGGCCTCATTTTCACCAGTTCCCCTTCAGGAGTTGCCTTCAGCAGTCCCGCCGGAGAATCAGGATCCGCATATCCTACGAACAAAATAGCATTCTTCTCCTGGGGAAGAACCTGCTCCGCCATGACGTTGGAAAGCGTATTTTCCGTCATCATGCCGCTGGACACCACATAAATATTCCCCGGGGAACACACCAGCGGAGCTTTTCCCTTGCGCGGAAGGGGCACGGTCTGAATCTCCTCCTTCAGCTTGAATTCATGGTCATGCCTGCGCGTCAACCCGGCAAAACGGTCGTACAACAGGGAAACTTTCGCGCTCAGCCCGCCGAAGTACACGGGAGTATTGGCGGGAATCACCCCCTGCTGCTTGAAACGGTGAATGTTGAACAGCATCTCCTGGCTCTTGCCGATGGCGAATACCGGAATCAGTACGGCGCCGCCGCGTTCCAGCGTCTCCGCAATCGCTTTCCCGAACCTCACCATCTCTTCCGGCCGGGAATAGTGGGCGCTGCGCTGGAAACCGCCGCGCGTGCACTCCATAACCAGCGTATCTACGCCGGATTCCGGAAAATCAGCCCCGGGAATCATGCTCTGGTCTTCAAACTGCACGTCCCCCGTATAAAATACGGTATGGCCGCTCTCACCCTCCAGCATCACGCCGGCAGACCCCAGGATGTGCCCGGCATCGTAAAACGTGGCCAGCACGTTCTGGCGGAAGCCCACGCGAAACACTTCATTGCAGGACTTGGCATGCCAGGCGTCGCTCAATCTGTCCAGATCATTATGGGTGAAAAAAGGATACTCCACAATGCCCAGGTCCAGCCTCTTGGCGCTCATCACATTCACGGAATTATGCAGCATCACTTCAGACAGGGCTGCCGCGGCGGGCGTCATGAACACCTCCGCCGCTGGCTGTTTCTCCTGAAGCACAGGCAGCGTTCCCAGATGGTCCAGGTGGGAATGGCTTAAAAAAACGGCTTCCACGGAATTGGGTTCCAGGGAATCAAAATCCGGCATGGCCGCCTTCCCCTCCTTCTTGGGGTGCATCCCGCTGTCAAGCACAATCCTGGTGCCGTCCATCTCAAGCAAATAGCAATTGGCCCCAATTTCCTCGGCCCCGCTGATATTGGTAAAACTGATCATTATATGCCGCAGGAGAGTACCCCGTGCCTCCCGCCGTGTCAATGCCGCAAGCCCAAGCGGACCTCTGCCGGGAAGGGAACGCAGGCCAATGGGGAAGAAGCCCTCCTCTACCCTGCGGAACGTTTTTGCGGCTGGGGGAAAACAGGCTCGGAAAACGGCAGGGACAAAAGTAAACGTTATACTCTCTCTCAAATGCAAGGAAGCTCATTCCCGGAAGAAGCCGGGAATTGCTCTGGACGCGGCCGGGAGTGCATGAGACAATAAGGAAAGAGCTTTCCTGATGAAAAGACGCCTACAGAAAACGGCTTCAAAAAAATCCCTTCCCGTGCCGTTGCCGGGACAAGGTAGGACGAAGGGGGGCCGTTATCCCGCCTCCGGGTCTGCTTCCGGTTCATATAAAAAAGAGTTTCCTTTTCATTGACGGTAAATCCTTTCCATTGACGGTAAATTCACCCCTGCATCTCCATGAAAAACAAGATTCCCATTCCGCCCAACGGCTCCAGACAACAGCTTCTGGTCAGGGCCATCAATTACTTCCGCAGCCGGGAAGGAGAACCGCGCCTGTTCACCAGACGCAAGCTTGTCCTCCTGGCTCTGACGGCTCTTTATGCCTTTTCCCCCATTGACCTGATTCCGGACTTCATTCCGGGAGTAGGACAGATAGATGACCTGACCGTCATCGCCTTCACCTTCCTGGCCCTGTTCATGCCCCCCATCAGGGAACATGGCTCCCATGAAGACCCGGAACCCTGAATTTCCGCCACGCACAACATCTCATGAGCGGATCCTCCCCCACCTTTTTCCATTCCCCCGCCGTTGTCGCGCTGGCCAGGGGAGCCGTTCTGATAGGTGTGCTGGCCGTATTGTTCTGGGGCGTGCGCACCTGCATCACCGCCCCGGCGGAAAAGCCGATGGCTGTAGCGGAAAAACTGATTGAAGCCGGCAGGGAAGCGGGCCTCACCCTGATCAATAAGGGTTTTTCCTCCAACCACGGCGGCGTGGCCCTGATTGTGCAGAAGGATGAAAAAGTGGCCAATCTGGTAACAGTGGAACGGACTTTTGAATATGAATACCGTTACTCCACCACCTGGTGGTGGAGCAGGAAAACGCTGATTCTGAAAGCGGCCTACCGCGCCCACGGGGGCATCAATCTGGAAGGGCCCGAACCTCTTCGGATTATCATTCCCGCAGGAAACAAAGGCCCCATTACGGCAGAGGGCCTTCATGGCAAGCTGATTTCCTGTGAGATGGTGGAGGGGTCCCTGCGAATCGTGAAGGATGACGCCGGCATCTGGAACAGGCTGACTTCCGAAGATGCCGCCATTGCCGTCAACCAGCTGAACGAAAACGCCCGGAAGCATATCATGGAGAGCGGCTTGAAACACCAGGCTGAAGAAAATTTCCTCAAACGCCTCCGGGAAGAAGCCGGGCAACCGGAAGAACCTTCCGGGAAGGACCGCTGGTTCTGAGACACGCGCATGCGGGATGAGGAAAACATTTTCAAGGCCGGTTGCTCCACGAAGCGCAGTTCCCCATTCCGCTCTTTTATCTTGCCAAACCGGGCTGCGTCCTATAAAGGAACGCACGTCATGGCCAATTTAACATTCACCCCTCCCGCGGACGGTGCAGCCGTCACCATGCAGAACGGCAGGCTTTGCGTTCCGGACAGGCCCGTCATTCCTTTCATCATCGGTGATGGAACCGGTCCTGAGATATGGGCGGCGGCCTCCCGTGTCATTGACGCAGCCGTAGCCAAGGCTTATCAGGGCAGGCGTTCCATCGCATGGTATGAAGTTTTTGCCGGGCAGAAATCTTTTGACAATCTGGGCACCTGGCTTCCGAATGAAACGGTGGAAGCTTTCCGCACGTACCTCATCGGCATCAAAGGCCCCCTCACCACTCCGGTGGGCGGAGGCATCCGCAGCCTGAACGTCACGCTGCGGCAGGATCTGGATCTGTTTGTCTGCCTGCGTCCCGTGCGCTATTTCAACGGCATTGAAACTCCCGTCAAAGCTCCGGAAAAAGTGGACATGGTCGTTTTCCGCGAAAACACGGAAGACATCTACGCCGGAATCGAATTCAAGGAAGGCACGGAGGATGCCAAGCTGTTTTTTGATACCATGAGCCGCATTTTCCCGGACCGCATGAAAAAGGTTCGTTTCCCGGAAAGCTCCGGCTTCGGCATCAAGCCCGTTTCCCGTGAAGGCACGGAGCGCCTGGTGCGCGCCGCCATTGACTATGCCGTGAAAAACGGAAGGAAAAGCGTCACGCTGGTGCATAAGGGCAACATCATGAAATTCACGGAAGGCGGCTTCCGTGACTGGGGATACGATGTCGCACGGCGGGAATACGGCGCCCTCCCCATAGGGGACGGCCCCTGGCTGAAACTTCCCAACGGTATCGTTATCAAGGATTGCATTGCAGACGCCTTCCTTCAGGAGATTCTGCTCCATCCGGAAAACTTCGACGTGGTAGCCACGCTGAATCTGAACGGGGATTACATCTCCGACGCCCTGGCGGCGCAGGTCGGCGGCATCGGAATCGCCCCCGGAGGCAACATCAACTACCTGACGGGGCATTCCATTTTTGAAGCTACGCACGGCACCGGGCCGAAACTGGCCGGACTGAACAAGGCCAACCCCAGCTCCGTCATCCTGTCTGCGGAGATGATGTTGCGCTACATGGGCTGGACGGAAGCCGCCGATCTGCTGATTCAGGCCATTGACCGGGTGATTTCCGAAAAAACGGTTACGTTCGACCTTGCGGAAATGATTCCCGGTTCCACGGAACTTACCTGCTCCGCTTACGGCGACAAACTGGTGGAAACCCTGAGCTGATCCCTGTTTTTCCCGCTTTTTCCATCCGGACTGCCCTCCCGCCACACGGTGCGGAGGGCAGTTTTTTGTCTCCATGCCGGAATTTATCCGATCAGGTACCTGCTGCCGGGGAGGAAGGAGAGCAGCTTGATGATTCCCCAGGCTGCCAGGCACGTCGCCGCAGTCAGCAGCGGAATGGAAAGAGAAGCCGGAAGGAACAACAGATGGAGCATGCCAAAGAGGCGGTAAACGGCTCCCACCAGCACAAAGTGGACCAGGTAGATGCCGAAACTCATGCTGGAGAAATCAGCCAGGAACCGCCGCGGCGCGGACCCGGCTCTGAACGCGGGAAGTGACTGGAAGAGAACGAATAAGGCCACGGACATGAGGGCCACATTAATGCTGGCGAAGCCGATGTAGTCGCCGCTTGAGGACCAGGCCTGAGCCGTGGACGTCCGGTAGAAATGGAGGGTAAACCAAAAGGCCGCGGCCAGACACGGAACGGCCCAGCAGGCCGTGCGGGCGAAGGAGGCATTCCCAGGGTATTTCCTCAGAAAGCAGCCGAGCACCATGTAGCCCAGGTACCCGGAGAAGGAATGCAGGGCCCCGTATTCATTCCAGGGGCATTTTCCCAGATAGCTGGGGAAAATGGTCTGGAGATAAGGGAACAAGAGGGTGAGCGCCCACAGTAGCAGGAAGTAGGCAAAGGCCGCCTTTCCCGCTTTCTCCACCCAGGGGGATATGACTGGCAGGAAGAGGTAAAGGCCCATCAGCACGTAGAGGTACCAGAGATGAATGCCTACGCTGAATTTCAGTGGAATCAGCAGCAGGTTCGTTCCCATGGTTTCCAGGTCCGGCGTGACCCGTGAGAGGGGGAAGACGGAGTGAAAGCTGTCCCCCGTGAGCGTTTCATAGCTCCACGGAAAAACAGTGTAAAACGCAGACCACAGCAGGAAGGGGAACAGGACGCGGGTGAAGCGTTTTTTCAGGAATTGTCCCGTCGTATCCCGAACGGGCAGCAGGAGGGCGCCGGAAATCATGAAAAACAGGGGGATGGAGACCCGCACCAGCACCGTATAAAAGGAGGACCAGGCAAAGGTTTCATTGTCCGGAGTGAAAGGAGGCGACACAAAAAACTGCCCCACGATGTGGCTGGCAATAACGAGAATACAGGCAAAAACACGGATGTTGTCCAGCCAGGGAATGCGGGAGGAAGGAAGATTCATGAAAAGGTTCCTTAACTACCTGCGGACGGCTCCGTTTCTTTCACCATAAAACCAGACGTTAACAAAACCGGGAAAAACACATTTTCCTGGCGGAGGCTCCGCAAAACATTAAACAGAAAAACAGGCTATTCGCCAATTCCATGAAGAAGAACATGAACAGAGTAACCGGCATCTGCCTTGGAGTCATAGACATGAAAAAGTCCCTGCAATTTTACCGGGACAAGCTTGGTTTTAAAACGGACGAGATCGGGGACAATCCCGACGTGGTATTTTTCTGCCCCCCCGGCACCAAACTGGAATTATACCCGCTGGATTTGCTGGCAAAGGACATTGACCCGGGCAATCCTCCGGCCCCCGGTTCCGGCTTCGGAGGGATAACACTGGCCTACAATGCCATCACGAAAGAGGAAGTTGTGGAAATCTAAAAGGGCTTGTCTGGCCAGCATCATCTCCCCGCTGGTGACGCCCGGACTGACGAACCACACCGGGTGGCCGTCGCGTGGCCGCCGGAAATCATAATGTCGCTGGGCACTTCCGACCTGGAATAGCCGCCAAGCACGATGCTGTGCCCGCAGCCGTCTTCCACATCCCCCCCTGCCGATGCCTATGCAGAAGGTCCCCCTCGATCCGGGAACCCATGCCCGCGCAGAAGGAATAGGCCGTGGCCGTATGGAGCTTCTCCGATTCATTGGACGTATTACTCTGATAACCCAGGGCAATCCCCATGTGACAGTGGTCCGTATTGGACCAGGAACCTACGGAAACGCAGGAATTCCCTACTTTAATATGATCCCCCAGGGCGGTTCCGGCGGAGTTGGTGCCCACGGACGTGGAACCCACAACGGTACCCCGGTCGTCTCTGGTGGAAGAGGTAACCTATCACAACATTGTCCGTGCCATTGGCGGCACTGGCATTTGTTCCGATTACAACGTTTCTGTCCGCAGAAAGGGCGGACGTATCATCTAAATTCATAGAATGGCATTTGCAGCCATTTCCGTTCCCGGGGCAAGGAGCATGAAACGTTGTAATCGGGGGCCCTCCCGTCACAGATCCCGGCGGATGGCGTCCACCTGCTCCGGCGTATGGGCCGCCTTCTCCACCCCGCCGAACTGGCGGCGCAGGAATGTGAGCAGGTTCGCCAGGTCGCGGGAATCCGTGACGCCGGGCGGCAGCATGGTGGAATCCCATTCCTTTCCATTCACCGTGATGGGTCCGGTCAGTCCCTGGAGGATGATCCTGACGATTTCCACATCAGGCTTTTCCTTCAGCCACTCGGACCCGGCCAGGGGCGGATAGGTCACCTTGTCCCCCATGCCGTCGTTGCCGTGGCAGATGGCGCATTTGGAAAGGTACACGCCCCTGCCCTTTTCCATCACGGCGGCGGCGCGGGCCTTCTTCAGGCGTTCCATGTCCACGGCGGGAGGATACGCGGCATAATCCGGGTGAATATGGGACAGGGCCGGGAAGGAATGGATTTGGTCGCGCTTCAGGGAGGGTTCCACCCTCCGCAGGGACTCCAGGTAGTTCAACAGGCGCTCCCCGCGCGGGGAAGGCACCAGCTCCCGGCCCCGTTCCATCCGGACAGGCAGGGCAGCCGTGGAGGGGGCGTTCCCTTCCACCGGGCGTTCCTCAAACAGTCCGGGCATGGCCGGACACATGGTCCAGGGCTTGTTGAACTGCAATTCCCGCGGGTTGTAAAGATGCAGGGCCAGCCATTCCCGCACCTGCGCGGCGCGAATCGCCTTCTGCACAATCTGCTGGGCAATCTCCTGATTCTTGAGGTTCTCCAGCCAGTCCGTCAGCTGCTGGGTGATGATGGCCTCCACCGCGGGGCGAACTTCGCTGTTGCCCAGCCGCCCCTTCGTCTGCCCCTCGAACTGGGGGTTTGTGAGCTTGACGGAGATGACCGCCGTGAGACCCTCACGGCTGTCCTCGCCGGAGATGCTGTCGCCCTCCTTGAGGATGCCGCTCTTCTTGCCGTAGGAGTTGAGCGCGCGGGTGAGCGCGGCCTTGAAGCCGGTCTCGTGCATACCGCCCTCCGGCGTGTGGATGTTGTTGGCGAAGGAGACGATAACCTCGTTGTAGCCGTCGTTATACTGCAGCGCGATCTCGCACATGGAGTCGCTGCGCTCGCCGGCCATATAGATGGCCTCGGGGTGCAGCGCGGTCTTGTTGCGGTTGATGAAGTCCACGAACTCGCGGATGCCGCCCTCGTAGCACATCGACTCACTCACGGGCTCCTCGCCGCGCAGGTCGGTGATCGTGATGCGCAGGCCGGCGTTCAGAAACGCCTGCTCGCGCATACGCACGTGCAGCGTCTCATAGTCGTAGACCGTGTCCTCAAACATAACAGGGTCGGGCTTGAAGCGCACGGTCGTGCCGGTGTGGTCGGTCTCGCCGACGACGGTCATGGCCTGCGTCGTCTCGCCGCGGGAAAACTTCATCTGATAGATCTTCCCGTTTTTGTGCACGTTCACTTCCAGCCACTCGGACAGGGCGTTGACGACCGACGCGCCCACGCCGTGCAGGCCGCCGGAGACCTTATAGCCCCCGCCGCCGAACTTGCCGCCCGCGTGCAGCACCGTGAACACGACCTCAAGCGCGGACTTGCCCGTCTGTGGCTGCACGTCCACGGGGATGCCGCGGCCGTTGTCGCTCACGCAGATGATGTCGCCCGGCTCGATGGTCAGCTCAATGTGGCTGCAGTAGCCCGCGAGCGCCTCGTCGATGGAGTTGTCGACGATCTCATACACGAGGTGGTGCAGACCGGACGACGACGTCGAGCCGATGTACATGCCCGGACGCTTGCGCACGGCCTCCAGACCCTCGAGCACCTGGATCTGGCTGGCGTCATATTTTTGTGTGATCTTGTCTGTGATATCTGGCATGGATTTGCTTCCTTCCGTACAGCGCCGCGGTCAGAGATTCTCCAGTCCGCTGGCCTTGCTGCGTTTATATAGTGTTGCGGTGTTGAGCTGTGACAGATAGCAGGTCTGCCCGCTGCCGAGCGAGCAGAGCACGAACGCCTTGGGCAGCTCGTCTCCGGCGGCGTTTTCCACCTGACCGGCCTGTTCCCATTTTTCCAGCGTCTCGCGCGTGCGGTGCGACCATGTGGCGGTGTCCATGTCGAACACGCCGAGGACGCTCTTTTGCAGCGCGATGACCTGATTGCCGAGGTGCAGATACATCAGCGGATCCCCCCGTTCTGCACCGTGAGCACGCGGCCGCCGGTGCGTTCGGCGATGCGCGCGTCCTCGCAGCAGGTGATGAGTGTCTGCCCGCCGCCGATGCGGTTGAGCACGAACGCCTGCCGCTGCGCGTCGAGCTCGGAGAGCACGTCGTCGAGCATGAGCACGGGATATTCGTCAAACTCGTCGTGGAAGATCTCCCGCTCGGCGAGCTTGAGCGACAGCGCCGCCGTGCGCGTCTGCCCCTGCGAGGCGAAGGCGCGCGCCGGCTGGCCGTTGATGTCGATGAGCAGATCGTCCTTGTGCGCGCCGGTGAGACACTGGCCGCTGTCGAGCTCGGCGCGGCGGTGCTGCTCCTGATGGTCGCACAGGGCGTAGTAGATCTCCTTTTCCGTGCCGAGGGCATCGGTCACGGTGCTGACCGTGCGGTAGGCAAGCGCCAGCGCGTCGCGCCCGCCGGAAAAGTCGGCGTGGATGGGCGCGGCCGCGATGTTCAGGCGCGAGGCGTAGGCCGCGCGGTAGCGGATGAGCTTTGCCGAAACCCTGCACATCTGGTCGGAAAAATCGTCGAGCGTGTCAAGCAGCGACGGCTTTTCGTGCCAGTCGCGCAAAATCGCGGATTTCTGGTCATACAGGCGGCTGTATTCGGCCAGCAGCGCGCCGTATTTCGGCCGCAGCTGACTGATGGCCATATCCATCATGCGCCGTCGGGCAGCCGGCCCGTCGCGGATGATGTTCAGATCGTCCGGGCAGAAGAGCACGGCGGCAAAATTTCCCGCGAGCTCGGCGGCGGTCTTTTTCACGCCGTTTTGCCAGATCTGCTTGCGCTGCCCCTGCCGGAGCACGACGCGCACGGTCTGCTCCCGTCCGAAGGCATACACGTCCGCGAGCACCTCCGCGCTCGTGTAGCCAAAGCCGATGAGCTCCCTGTCAAAGCGAGTGCGAAAGCTCTTGCCGCCCGTGAGCAGGTACACCGCCTCGAGCAGATTCGTCTTGCCCTGTGCGTTTTCGCCGGTGATGACGTTCGTGCCGGGCGAAAACTCCGCCGCGGCGAATGCATAGTTGCGCCAGCCGTTGAGCGCGATCCTGCGCACGATCATTGCGCGCTCTGTACCTGCAG
>OMER01000135.1_pt1 | contig 78703 bp, 54 predicted proteins | sample 1645431 | NCBI WGS metagenome assembly OMER01 (sample SAMEA103958144, study PRJEB25191) | human gut metagenome | reverse complement strand
CCCCACTGCTGCCTCCCGTAGGAGTCTGGGCCGTATCTCAGTCCCAATGTGGCCGGTCGCCCTCTCAGGCCGGCTACCCGTCGTAGGCTCGGTGGGCCGTTACCCCGCCGACTACCTGATAGGACGCGACCCCATCCCATACCGATAGAATCTTTCCCAGAAGGACATGCATCCAACTGGAGCATCCGGCATTACCACCCGTTTCCAGGAGCTATTCCGGTGTATGGGGCAGGTCGGTCACGCATTACTCACCCGTTCGCCACTCTCACGGCCGGAGCAAGCTCCAGCCGATCCCGTTCGACTTGCATGTGTTAAGCACGCCGCCAGCGTTCATCCTGAGCCAGAATCGAACCCTCCACAAAAAAACTTATGCGGAAAGCCAACATGTGACTCTCATCTAAGAAAATTGACGATCGCCTTATAAGGAAAGGCGCATCGCACAAAAACCTCGCCGCCGTTTGACCGATCCCTCGGCACCACGCGTCAGCGTGGCCGGCAACGAACTGGCAATCATTGACTATAAAGAAGTAGTACAAATACGCTCTTGAGTTCTCAAACCACCACCACTCACCCACCTCGCGGACCGGAACCAACCGGACCACTCGCTGAGCGGCAGCAAGAGATAAACTTACAGCACGATCGCGATCCGCGCAACCCGGGCCGCATGAACAACGCGTGAACCGTTGGAAATCCAACGTTCCATCGGCGTGTCGAAACTTGACAAATCAGAGCCTCTTGTTCTCCCAATCGCCTATTTCGACGCCACGCAGCCACGCAACACACGTGATCACTGGCAGTTGAACTGGTACAACGCCCAGCCCTTCGCATATGAAGCCATATTCGAATAATCCTGAACCTTGCGCATCGTGCCATCTTTGGCGTACTGGTCGATCAGCTTTTGATCGTGGAACGTGTCGTACTGCTGCTTGAACGTGAACATCTGCAGGCTCGGCGCCTGGCCGCCCATGCTCAGGAAGTATGCATCGCCATCCGCGCTCAGCGGGCAGACGGTATTCGTCAGCGCCTTGCCGTCGCCCGACGCGAACGCATTCTCCGTCTGTCCGAAAATCGCACCATTCTTCTCGGCCTTCGCGTTGTAAATCGGGAACAGCATATCCGCGCCGTACATCGCCGTCGCATACATGGAACCGTTCAGCGGATCGGAAACCACCACCGAATCGGTACCAGTCTCCTTCACCACCTTCTTGAGAATCTTCTCCTTCGTGGCAGTGAGCTGCTCGTCCGGCCGCGCATCGTCAATCGTCATATTCGCATAGACAGCATCCGACAGGGCGGAACGAACAGTATTGCCGAATTGGCAGGAAATGGCGAGCGCCGCAAGCAGAACAATCGCAATGATTTTCGTGACGTTCGGCAGACGGCCGGCACGCAACAATACGACGGCGGCGAAGACGATCAGCGGCAGCACGCCGAACGGAATCATGGTAAGCGGTCGGGTTTCGGCGCGATACCAGGCGGCGGCCACGATGTTGGGGAACCAGCCAGTCAGCGCGGTCGAGCAGACGTAGACGAGACCGACCAGGAAGAAGGCCAGCAGAATGGCGATCGCGTCGCGGCGGAGTTGCGAGGCGTCGGAACGTGGAGTGCGGTAGCTGGCGGAAGTCTTGCGATTCCTACGATCGGCAGGCATAGCCGCAAAATCGGCAACCTGTTCGTGCGGTTGCGCTGACGTGCTATCGGATGCACGGTCAATCGCAGAAGCGCCGGGCACAGTAGCGGAATCGGCGCGATTGGCGGCGAACCATTGCGGGCGGATGATGGCTGCGACGGTGACGGCAAACGCGATCAGCACGATTGCGGCCATGAACCAGCCTTGCACGCCGCCGATATTGTCGGTGACGTAGATTTTGAGCGCTTCGGGCACCGTGCGGTTCGGAACGAAGGTGTGGAACCAGCTGGCGGGATTGAAGTAGCGGTCCGATTTGTAGCTGGACATCATGTATACGAGGAACACGGCGGCGCCGAGAACCACTACGCCAGCAAGGCCTGCGATGGCTTTCCATGGCAGTCGCGTCAGCACGAAGGGGGCCATGAGCAGGAGCCAGGTGAACACGATGCGCGGATGGGCGAACATGCAGACGCCGGCAGTGACGAAGAACCATATGATCCATTTGACGAGGTGTTCGCGGGTGGCGAGCGCGTCGAGCAGGCGAAGTGTGGCGTACAGCCAGAACGGCAGAAGCGTGGCGGCCAGGCCGAAGGCGATCAGCGGACCGGAAGCCAGCATTTGGAAGGGGTGCGAGGTGGAAGCGACGGCGAGCGGGGGGATGATGAGCGCGAGTATCGCGGGGAATAGCGGAACTACGACAGACGCGACATTGCGGGCCGAGGACTTTCGTGCGTTCGCAAATCGGGGGGAGCATACGGATTGTGCCGAATGCGACAGGCGACGCGTGAAATAGGAAGCGTACAGCTGAATCGCAATCGGCCAAACCAAGCCGGATGATGCCAGCCAGACCGTGTTAAACGCTGCATAAATCGACAGATTGACGCCGAACAAGCTGGCGAGCTTAATCATGCCGGCTGCAAGCAGATGGAACAACGGCGGATAGTATTCGTCGTTCGGCCACAGGTGGGTGGCCGCGCCGACGCCTTCGCCGAGGATCTTGCGGATGAAGTAATAGTGCGCGGGCGCGTCGATTTCGTGCAATGGGTTCGTCCAAGCGGCGGAACCGTGCGGAAACCAGGCCCATACGATCGCAGCGGCGAGCGCGACGCCGATGGCGGAACAGACCGGCAGTGCGATGCGGGATAAGCGGGGAACGGCGGAATCGCAAGGCAAAGGCAAAGTATCGTTCGTCGTCTTGTTTGCTATCTTGTCCGTCGTTTTAGCCGTCGTTTCGTCTGTCGTCTTGCTTGCGGCGACTGCGCTGTCGGCTTCATCGACTGCGTCGTCGGCCGCTGTGGGAATCGTATTGTCTGTGCTGTGCTGCTTCATCGCCATCCATCGTAGCCGAAGCCGCGAAAGCAAGCCACAAATCGCAATCGCACCTGCATTTTGTAATTCAAAACTGGACCGTGCGGCAACAAAAGCTGGAAAGGCATCTAAAAACGGATGGAACATGCGCGGGATGGGCGCAAGACGGACGCGGAACGCGGGAAGAATAGGCGGACGTAGAGCGGAGACGAGCGCGAGCAGGAACAAAATCGCCGCTTATCCAACCTTCGATTTTCAGGAAGTATTCAGACTTCACACAGAGGTATAACAGTGTTGCGCAAGAAAACAATCACGTTGGATGGGCAGGATGATTGCACGGGGCGCATTGCGCTGTGAGCGTACTCGCTGTCGTTGCTTGACTGTGTGCGTCCCGGCCAACGCTGGCGTCGGCATGCGTCGACGCGTAACTACAGAGAACTGGAGAAGTACCGCATGTTCGTTCTCAAGAACGCATGGGCTGCGCTCGGTCGCGTCAAATGGCGTACCGCGCTGACGGCTTTGCTTGCACTGCTGGTGTCGTTCTCAGCCGCCGTGGATCTGGCAGTGCTGAGAGCCGACGACAAGGCGAATAACGAAACATACCAATCGCAGAAAGCTTCGGCGGTAATTCGGCCGAGCGCGAAAGTCACTGCGAAACGCGACGGTGCGGACCCCAATTACACCGCCAATTACATGACGTGGGACATGTACACCAAGTACGCGGAAGCGGTGCAGAAGAACAACTTGACGTTCGAATACACGCTCGCCACGTCGGTGCCGGTGCGCGCCAGCAAGTCGCTGCAGGCGATCGCGGCGAAAAGCGACACGAGCGAGGACAAGACCGGCGGCAACCTGACGTTGCAAGCCTTCTACACGAACGACGCGGCGAAAATCAACGACTACGGCACGTTCAAAGTGGTCAAGGGCAAGCAGCTGAACTACAAGACGGCCAACGACGGCGTGCTGGTCTCTCAGGCAGTGGCCAAGAAGAACAATCTCAAAGTGGGCGACAAGGTGACCGTCGGCAATCCGACGAAGGCTTCCGAAACCTACAAATTCACCGTGCGCGGCATCTACGAGTACACCGGCGAGACGCCGGCCGGATACGGTTCCGACGCGAAATACGCGAAAGACAACCGCGAGAACGTGGTGTACACGTCGTACATCAACTTCGCGCAAAGCGGTCTGGATGTGGCCGGCACCAAGGGCTGGGCCATCCCGAACCTCAACATCATCTTCACGCTGACCGATCCGGCCACATACAACAAGTTCGTGCGACTGGTGACAAAGGCCAAGCTGGACACGTCGAAGTTCACAATCTCATCGCCGTCGCTTGATGCGTACAAGAAGCGCATCGCACCGCTGGACGCCGCCGCCAAGGCCGCGCGCACGACGTTGTTGGCGACCCTGATCGTCGGCGGGCTCGCGCTGCTGGCATTGGTGCTGTGGGCCGCGATCGGTGGACGCCGTGACGAAATCGGCATGGCGATGGTTTCCGGCGTCACCAAGGGACGTTTGGGATGGCAATTCATGCTGGAAACGTTCATGATGACCGTTCCAGGCTGGGCAATCGGATTGATTGCCGGCGCGCTGCTGGCCAAGCCGCTTGGCACCGCATGGGCCGGTGGACAGGCTGTGGCCATCACATCCGCATCCGTGTGGAACATGATCTGGTACGGACTGGGCGCCTGCCTGGTTCTGGGCATCATCGCGCTCATGCGCGTGGGATTCTTCGATTTGGGTCAGCTGTTCGCAGGCCGTTCTGACGATTCGAACGAATCTGCCGAAGCGAAGAACGCAGACGAGCCGGAGGAAACAGTCGAGTCGACGGAACGTACGGAGGTGAACGCATGAGCGAGAAAGACGTGAAAGACAACGAAACCGAAGCATTGAACAACGCTGCCGCTGAAAACGCGGAAAACGCGGACATCGAGGCGGGCGAAACCGATATGGCCACGTCGATCGAATCGGTCGATTTCGCGGTGGTGTATGACGATGGAGGCGATTCCATCGCAACCGAATCGGCAGAAAACGCGGAAAATACGGAAGGCATCGCCACGGAAGACAGCGTTGCCAGCGACAACGCGAATCGCGTGAACGAAACGCTCGCATTGGGCGCGACCGACGACGAACAGTCGCTCGACCAGCACGAAACCGTACAGGCGGACTCCGCAACCAGCGTGTCATCGCAGATCGACCGCGAAATCAAACATCATCGCAAGAAGGACGCATTCTTCTTCAAAGCGAACCCGACATTCGCGCTCGACCATGTGACGGTGCACAACCGCAAAACCGGACGTGACGTGCTCGACGACGTTTCCCTGGCGTTCCATGCCGGCGCGACCCACGCGGTGCTGGTGGATGCCGAAGATGTCGAACAGCATCAGGCGCTGGTGGCCACCATGGTCGGCATGATGCGGACGACCAGCGGCAACGTGATGCACAAAAGCACGAACCTCGCCGACGCGACACCGGTCGACGTGCTTGGACACCGCATCGGTTTCATTCCGCAACGGTTCGCCGTGCGCGGCGACCTTGACGCGGAAGGCAACGTGCTGTACGCCATGGACGCGTCGAACCGCAATTTCCTGCAGCCCAAGCCGGTGATTGCGCGCGAGCTGCTCAAGCGCGTGGGATTCGAGGAAGTGACTTCCGGTCTGCCGGTGGGCAAGATGAGTGCGTTGGACCAGCGTCGTGTGGCAATCGCGCGTGCGCTGAGCTGCGAGGCGGAGGTGATTATTGCCGACGAGCCGACCGCTGGATTGAACCGTGACGACGCCGCCGTGGTGCTGGGGCTGCTGAAGAAGGCCAAGCGCGATGAAGATCGTAAGCGTGCGATTATTGTGGTGACCGATAATCCGGAGGTCGCCGATCAGATGGAACATTGCGCGGAGCTTGAGTAGCGAGCGGCGTTCTGCGAGGCGAAAGCCTTGCGGACTGGTGTTGCATGCCAGTCCGCAAGGCTTTTTTCGTGCTGATTCTGGTTCGTGCCGATTCGCGCTGGTTTGCGGTGACACACCGCTAAAAACATGTCATATGCGCTATGTGTGGCAGACTCTTTCATCTTTGGAATCTCAAACCGCTATGTGTGGCAGATCGTTTGACGCCTCGTGAGTTAGAGGGTCTGTTTTATACCCCCTAATGTATGGCGGGAAAAGAGAAGCGCCACAGATAGCGGTTTTCAGTGCGCAAAACTCGGGCGGCGGCCAGGCTTCGAGGAATTTTCGGGTGTATCTCGCTTATGAATGGCGGATTTTTCCGCTCGACGCGTGCTATCTCGCTTATAGATGGCGGATGGTTTTGCCGCATGAGACTTAGAGGGGATTGAACTTGCCCCCTAACACCTAGTCTTTCTGAGACACCCGCCATTCATAAGCGAGATAGCATCCGGCAGACACCGAAATCCGCCATTCATAAGCGAGATAAGTAGGTTCGCTACTCGGCGATGCGCATGTGGTACTGCTCGGCGAGCGGTTTGACGTCGAGGACGCCGTAGCGTTCCAGAAGGCGCAGCCATTCGCGCTTGTTGCTTTCGCCGAAACGGGCGGCCTTGCGCGTGTAGGCTTCGGCGGTCAGGAACTTCGGCGGAATCGACTTGCTGTTGTACTTGTCCGCCACCATGACGACCTCCTGCTCGAGGTTCATCGGCACGTAGTCGGCCGGGGGCAACGGCAATCCCTGCGATTCCACGGTTTCGCGGGTGAGGCCCACACCTGTGTGGTTGCGTGCGAACTGGGCGATCGATTCGTCAACGCCCTCGTTCAGCAAGTATTCGTAGCCTTTGAGCCCGTGCTGAACATAGTGCGGACCGTCGAATTTGAGCGGTTCGCCGTCGGAACCGTCCTGCTTGAGCAGGAAATACGTGCCGATGTCGTGCAGCAAACCGCCAATGACCACCAGATGCTCGTCGATGAGCCGCGGCGGAACGGTACCTCCGGTCAGCCCTTCCGTGGACGGCACCGCAGGCATGTGCAACATGCCGAGCGATTCCTCGCCGGTATTGTCTTTCGTCAGTTCCAGTCCGAAGTCGCCGGTTTTTTCGGGAGCGTCCGTCGGCAGGGTGCAGCGGCGGGTGAACAGCGCGTTCTGCCGGCGGGCCATGCGGCGGGCGATGTCGGCCACGACCACGCAATGGCCGTGGATGAGGTCGTATGCGGCTTGCGATTGCGCGATTTTGCGATGTAGCTCATCCACTTGCGCAAGAGTGGGGATATAGCCGGTCGTCGGCTTGTTCGATTCGGTTGTTTCGTTCGATTCGTTCGTCATACGCCCATCTTAGGCACGTTCCATCACGCCCAGCATACGGTTCTTGACGCAGTTTCCAAAACGGTTCCCAACAGCCGAAGGGATTCATACACCACGCCAGATAAATCCCGGAACGGACACGGATTCAACGGTTTCTCCGTCTTGTCAACGATGTTCCAAGGAATGCCGCCTTAAAACGAGCATTCATCAGCTGCCAGCAGCGGACGGCACGATACGCGGGGACGTTATGTGCGGAAAATCAGATGGAACGGACGCGGAATTCGCCGGTGCGGTTGGAAGCCACGATCATCTGGTCGTTTTCGAGGCGGGTCCAGCCGTCTTCGGCGCGCTGGTCGAAACCGGAGCTGGCCACGACCACGCCCTTCGACTGATCGTCGTTTCCGCCGAGCGCACGGTAGCGCAGCACGCGATAGTCGCGCGCCTGCTCGCCGCGACCGTACTGGTCGTAGATTTCGACGATGCGCTTGGACGTGACCTCACGTCCGGCCGCGCACAGGGCGATGAACTGGTCCTGGCTTTGGATCATGCAGTTGTAGCTGGACTTCGGATAGCTTTTGCGCAGTTCACGCACGGCCTGCGCCACCGCCTCGTCGAGTGCGAAGCCAAAGCCGATGTATTGCAGGATGACGGCGAAGAAAATGGCGGAATCGGAACGGCCGCCAGTGGACTGCACGATGCTCGGATCGACCGGGAATGCACGGTTCGTAATGATGTTGCGGCCCTGGTCGTCAGAAATGTCGCCATTGTGGATGAAGCTCAGGCCGTTCGCATAGAAGGGCTGCTGGTTCTCAAGAATCAGCGGCAGATTGGAGCTGGCCAAGCGCAGGTGCCACAGGCCGCCGCGCGCCGGAGTGTTGGCGAGCTCGTCGAAAATCGGATCATGACGGGCGGCGATGGTGTTTTTGTAGATCGCGGTGCCGGTTTCCGGAGTCGGCGCACCGCCGTCGCGACGGTATGGCGATTCGTCTGGCACGGTGATCAGCGCGGCGCCCCAGCCGTCGTTGTGGATCTCGCTCAGATTTCGGAAATCGCGCACGTTCTGCATGCCGAGCACGCCATTGAGGTTGGTGTTGCTGCCTGCCGTCGCGAATCCAAGTAATCTGCACATGGTTGATTACTTTAGCGACGGCAGGTTTCGACGCGCGCGTGCCGTTATCGGAGTTGGTTATAGCCTGCGATTCAGCCGCCGATTCATACGCATCGCACGTCGCAAAACGCACGTCACGAACGTAAGTTGTCCCGCAAACGAGCAGGAGGACCGACATATCCTGTTGCAGACCGTAAAAACTCGGCCTGAGCGGCCCGGAGCGTGTCGGTAATAGGATATGCCGGTCCTCCTGCGGACTTGGCGGTATTCAGCCAAAGGAAAAGGGCTGGGGCATCTCGTTCGTGACACACTCAAGGCCGTTCGGCCAAGCCTACGGTCACAAACGAAATGTCCCAGCCCTCCTTGCGTAGATAAGCCGTGCTCGCAGAGCGGATTCACACGCGCTTCAGACGCGGCGGACGCTCGGTGGCGAGGAACAGCGGCTGAATCTCAATCAGCGGATTGTAGGGAGCGAGTCCGAACCATTTGACCGGAGAGCCGGCCAAATGACGAATCGCGTACTTGATCTGCAGTGAGATCGCGCCCTTCTGGGACACCTTCGACTCGGGCATCAACGCCTTGTGAATCAGCACGTAGCGGATAGGTCCGATGTTCGGATCGGCATCCAGCTTCGGGTAGCGGGTGGTCTGCTTGGGCAGATCGCCGGACTTCGACAGATCGTTCATGATCTGGTGGATGTATGCAGGAATCGACTGCGACACCTTGAAGCCCAAGCGAATACGCACGCGGAACAGGAAGTCCGTGCCGAAATTCTCCACCGAATACTCGCGCGTGAACGGGTTGTCGGACGTTTCCACCGACACCGCCCACCATGCGCGGGCGCGCTTCGGATGGTCCGCGAAAATCGAGAAGAAGATGTCGGTATCGACACGCTTCATTTCCGGATCGGACGTCAGATAGACGATGTTGTCCGCGAAATACGGAATCGAATCGTCCTCATGAAGCTGCTTCAGAACCGGCACGCAATCGGCGGGCTGCATATGCCGGCGTTGCGCGCGTTCCAGCTTCGTGCCTTCGTTCCACGTGTACATAATCAGCAGAATCGCCAATGTCAGCAGCATGGTGAACCAGCCACCGTGCAGGAACTTCGCCATCGAAGCGAAGAAGAACAGGAACTGGATGGCCAGGAACACCACTGTGAACACGACCGCGCCGACGCGCTTGCCATCGTGCCAAATGTAGACGGCCAGCAGAATCGTCGTGGTGATCATCGTGACGGTCAATGCCAGGCCGTACGCGGCGGAAATATGCTCCGAATCGCGGAACATCGCCAAAACCAGCAGGGTGGAGACGCACAGCACAGCGTTGACCACCGGAATGTACAGCTGGCCGCGGGTACGAGCCGGATAGCGCACCTGCAGGTGGGGCATCCAGTTGAGTCGCGTCGCTTCGGAAACCATGGTGTAGGCGCCGGTGATCAACGCCTGCGAAGCGATCACGCCGGCGCACACGGACAGCAGCACCGCCACGTAACGTACGGACGGGGTCATCATTTCGAAGAACGGATTGAGGCCGTGCATGTGGTTGTACGCGGTGTCGTCCCAATGGTTGAGCATCCACGCGCCCTGGCCGAAATAGCAGAACACAAGGGCGATCTTGATGAACGGCCACGTGAAGTAGATGTTGCCGCGGCCGACGTGGCCCATGTCGGAATACAGCGCTTCGGCGCCGGTGGTGGACAGGAACACGGTGCCCATGACGGCGAGGCCTGCCGCATTGTGGTGGCTGAAGAGGAACTCCACGCCGTACACCGGATTCAGCGCTTCAAGCACGCTCCAATCGGAGCTCAGGTTCACCAAGCCGACGACGGCGAGGAACGAGAACCAGATCATGACCACCGTGCCGAACGTGCGGCCGATGCGTTCGGTACCGCGCGACTGCACTGCGAACAGGCAGACGATGATCACAATGGTGATCATCAGCGTCAGTTCTTTGTTTTCGCTCATGATCGGTTCCAGCAGCGGCAGTGTTTCCAAGCCTTCCACTGCCGAGCTGATCGAGACGGCCGGCGTAAGCACGGAATCGGCGAGGAACGCGGCGCCGCCCAGCATGGCGGGAATCGCGAGCCATGCCCCATATTTGCGGATCAGCGAATACAGTGCGAAGATGCCGCCTTCGCCGTTGTTGTCGATGCGCATGGCGATGAACACGTATTTGACGGTGGTGATCAGCGTGATCGACCAGAAGACCAGCGACAGGATGCCCAGCACCGCGGCGCGATCCGTATGCGCCAAACCGCCTTGGCCGTTGAGGAACGTCTGCATGGTGTACAGCGGCGAGGTACCGATGTCGCCGTATACCACGCCAAGCGCCACGATGGCCATGGCCGGCGTGATTCTGTCCGGGCCGGACTGGAGACGGCTCCACCAGCGGCCGATGCGGCCCTTGCTGGCGGCCTCGTCAAGTTTCGCGGCTTCCTGCTGCTGCGCCTCGTGCTCCTTGATGAGCGTCTGGCGCTCCTCCTTGGTCAGGACCTTGTGCGAGACCTTTGGCGCCTGCGTGTACGTCGCTGCGTGAAGCAGCGGCTGTTCTTCTTCGTTCGGCTCGTTAGCCATAACGCTTCCTCCAAGTGGCGGGCCTTCCAACCCGCTCCCCAAAATAAAACGCAAGGTGTGACACTAGGAGCCTGACAAACCATTGTCAAATCTTCACACGTGATTCGGCACGTCACGCATGAAATTCACATATGCTTAATCGTTTGTATTTTGCTTATTTTCTGGCGATTACGCAACTGTTACGTTGAGGCCCATGCGGCCGTCACGGAACCGCCACGGGATTACCGCGGAATCGCTGCGAAATCGCCATTCTTTTTAAATGCCGTACACTTCGCGCGTCGTTTCACGCGTGGCTTTGGCGATTTCAGCCAACGGTCTGTCAAGATAGTCGGCGAGCGCCTGCAGGGTGTACGGGATCATATACGGCGCGTTGGTGCGGCCGCGGTAGGGCATCGGACTTAAGTAGGGGGCATCGGTTTCGACCATGACGTGGCTCATGCCGACGAGTTTCGCCGATTCGCGGATTCCGTCGTTGCCTTTGTAGCTGGATGTGCCGGAAAGGCTGAGATACCAACCGTTTTCGCGGGCGATGTCGCCCATTTCGGCGTCGCCGGAGTAGCTGTGGAACACGGTACGTTCGGGGGCTCCGTCGGCGAGCAACGTTTCGATGACTTCCTTGTGCGAGTCGCGGTCATGGATTTGCATGGGCAGGTTGAGTTCCTTGGCGAGCGCGACGTGGGCGCGGAACGCCTCGCGTTGCAGTTCCTTGGCGCCTTCGCCGGTACGAAACAGGTCCATGCCGGTTTCGCCGATGGCGACGACCTGGTTGGGGTAGGTGGTGGCGAGGCGGTGTACTTCGGCCATGGCTTCGTCGAAGGGGATGTCGTGCCAGGGCTTGTATTTGATGGGCAGGCCGTCGGGGCCGGGTGCGCCGCGGTGGCCGTGCAGCACGGCTTCGTTGGGGTGTATGGCGATTGCGGCGTGCACGGTTCCGGGATGCTCGCGGGCCATGTCGATGGCGGTCATGAGGTTGGGCAGCTCGCAGCCACAGTCGATTACGCCTTCGACGCCGACTTTCTGGGCTTGTTCCAGCAGTTCGTCGACGCTGTAGACGGGTACTTCGCCTTGGCCTTTTTCCATGGCTTCGTGACTCATGGCTTGGGAGAATGGCACGACGGATGCGACGTGGGTGTGGTTGTCGATGACGTGCGCGTCTTCGGGCAGCGGCTGTGGGGCCGGGGCCCAATTGCGATTGCGGTGGTGCTTGCTCATGTTTTCCAGATTAGTCCCGATTGGCCCTGCACTGCGGGCGAACTCTCGTTCGAGGGTTCAAACGAGGGTCCGCCCGTTTCGCGGCATACACGTCACTTAATCGTGATGGTGGTGAACGACCATGCCGGTGCCGTGTAGTCGCCGTCTGTCAGATCAATCGCGGTCTGCCGCGGCCTGGTCGGTGATTCCTCACCGACCTGTCCCGCATACGGATTGTCTCCGGCTAGGACGGTGGCCGTGGCGGATGCCGCCGATGCTGTGGAAATATTCAACTCGGCAAGAATCTGACGTAGGTCGACGCTTATTGGCGCGTCCATGGCATTGACCACGCGCACGTAGGTCTCTCCGGCTTTGTCATTACGTGATACGGTGACGGTACGCCTTGGCTCGTCCTTAACCTCCGTGCCATCCGCGATCAGCGTTCCATCGATGTACAGCTTCATGGCTTGGCCGCGATCGGTGACGTCAACGTGCACCTGCCAAGTGGTGCCCGGTCGCACTTCGTTCATGGAGACTTCGGTGCCGGCAAGCGCGTAGGCGGTGCCGTCGCGGACCACGCGCACGCTGTGTCCTCGACCAAGTGAGATGATGTTGTGGTTCTTGCCGTCGATATCGCCACAGATGAGGTCCATGCCCCATCGTCCCTCGTAATAGACGACGGTAGTGTCGATACTGTAGGAATCAGCGTGCAGATCGAGGGCGGTGTCGATGGTTCTGCCATCGTAGGCCACGCTGCCGAGATTAATCGTCTCCCCGGATGCGGTGGTGATGGTGAGATTGTTGAGATCGGCTTTGGCATTGCCCGCGATGCGTAGTTTCACGGTGTCCGGCAGGCTGCGGCGCAATGTGGACGGGCCTTCGACGGTGACGGGCCACGCGGTGTCGGCCGTGGTGGTGGCGTACATCTGCTGCACCCAATAGCTGTAGGGGTGATAGGCACGCTCGTTGTCGAAGTAGATGAGGTCCGGATTCCAGCTGTGGTGGCCGTTCTTGGCGAACAGCGGAGCGTAGGAGGCCATGGCCACCACGTCGCCGTTGAGTTCCATGCGTCCCATGAAGGCCGCTTCGGACAGGCCGTTGATCAGTTGGGTGTTCCAGGAGCCGTATTCGCCGAGGTAGACCTTCGGCCCCTTGCGGTCCGTGTGGTCGTAGTGGTCGAGGTTGTGGAACCACCAGCTGGACGACTGGTAGGAATGTTCGTCGACGATCGGCAGACCCGCTTCGCGCGCGTACTTCCAGCCTTCCTCATAATCCTGACCGCTGGGGGCGGGACCGACGGTGCCGACGACGACGATGTCCGGATATGCGGCTTTGACGGCGTCGAAAATCTGCTGGAAGCGGTTTTTGAACACGTCGTCGATGAGATCCTCGTTGCCGATGCCGAGGTATTCGAGGCCGAACGGCTCCGGGTGACCCATGGCGGCGCGCTTGGCGCCCCATTCGGTGGCGGTGCTGCCGTTGCAGAATTCGATGAGGTGGAGTACTTCATCGATGTAAGCGGGCATATCCTCCTGCGCCACCGGCACCGGGCCTTGGCTGGTGTTTTGGCAGCTCACGCCGGCGGGCAGCACCGGCAGCGGCTTGGCGCCGATAGTTTCGCACAGGCACAGGTATTCGTAGTAACCGATGCGGAATGACTGGTGGTAGCCCCAGAGGTTGAAGTTGTGCGGACGGTGCTCGACCGGTCCGATGGTGCGGTCCCAGTGGTACATGTTATCCATGCCGAGGCCGTGGGTGATGCAGCCGCCGGGGAATCGCATGAATCGTGGTTTGAGGTCGGCGAGCGCCTCCACCAGATCCGGGCGGAAGTGCTTGAGACCGTGGTAGGTGGTGCGCGGCTCCAAGGTGACGAAGTCGAGGTCGATGACGCCTTCGCCGGCGAAGGCCAGACGCAATGTGCCCTGTGTGGCCACGCTCGAGCCGGCATCGCCGTGCTCAGGAACGGTCAGCGAGGCTTGGTATGTCGTCCATGCCGAGGCTGAGACGGTGATGGTGTTTTCGGCGATGATGCTGCCGTCGTCTCCGCGCAGCGAGACCGTCACCGGCATCGCGCTTTCCGATCGCACGCGCATCCAGGCGGTGAAATCGTAGGTTTCTCCGGCGCGGAACACCATGCCGTCCCAGCCGGTGTTGTCCAGCGCGGCAGGGGCATGTTCGACTTCCACCGTCGCGTAATGCGGGTTTTCGGTGGCAACCGGGTCATTGTCATGGATACCGAAGGCTGCGAACGAGCCTTCCGGCACGATTTTGCGCCAGAAGCTGTAGTTGCTCCAATCGATGGAGTCGGCGCGGTTGTATTCGAAGGCGCCGTTCTGCACGAGGTCGGCGTTGAGGCCGCCGTCGCCGGAGTAGCTGATGTCTTCGAAGAAGATGCCCCACAGGTCGGTGCTGATGGCGCGCACGCCCGCTTTGTCGAGTGTGGCGGTGAGTTTGTCGGTCATGGTGTGTCCTTGAATGGTGTTGGTTGTTAGGTTGGATGGTGTTGGGGTATGTGCGATTGCACGGTTTGGCGTTCGTTTCGCGGCTATTCGCCGCCGGCTGGCGTCAGACGGGCTCAGTCGAGCGCGAACCAGAGGCAGCCGTGCGCAGGGATGGTGCCGCGGATGACGCGGTCCTCGCCTTCGCCTTCGATGCGGACGTCCGATCGGATGCCGTCGGGCGATTGCGGGGCGTCGGCCCACAAATCGGTGAGCGTCCAGTCCGCGTTGCGTTGGTCGATGCCGACGAAGCTTTGCAGCTGGATGTTGCCCTTGAGCTCGTACGGTTCGCTGCCGGTCCAGAAGATCGCGCCGTAGTGGCCGCGCGCATGTGCCGACGTGGTACCGTCGGCCCAGTCGGCCGCGTCGGCGGTCCATGCGATGAGCTCGCCGATGAAGGATTCCTCCACGTTCCATTCGGCGAACAGCCGTTCCCGGACGATTTCGCGGTTGCCGGACGAGCCGGCGGTCACTTCGCGCAGGGCCGGGTTGGCGAGCAGTGCGATGGTGTCGGCGTTGCTGGTAGGCAGATCGCCGCCGACCATCAACGGGGATCTGCCCATGCTCCACAGGGTGAGCAGTGTTTTCTGCTCGTCGCAGGTCAGTTTCGATTGGCGGTCATCGCCGCGTTCGGCGCGCAGGCCGATATGTCCGAGCGGCAGCATGTCGGCGTCGGCCCAATGGCCGGTGCGCTGCATCGGCGCCCATCGCGCGAGCCGGGGGAACTGCTGGTAGATGTCTTCCCAGCGGTCCCACAAATCGTCGGAGATGCGCCACATCTGCGAGACACCGCGGAGAAAATCGACATGGGTGCTGGCCACCCAGCCTCCCGGGGACAGCGATAGCGTGATCGGTCGGCCGTAGGCGGCTTCCGCGCGTTCGATGGCGTGATGGTAGGCCTCGATCTCCTCTGGGAAGAACGGGGTCTGCATGTCGTCGACCTTGAGGAAGTCGAGTCCCCAGGAGGCGAGCAGGTCGACCTGTGCGTCATACCAGGCCTGCGCGCCGGCATCGCCCCGCTTGAGACCATAGTTGTCGTGATTCCATGCGCAAGTGTGCTCGGTGTCGGCAACGTCCTGCGCATGCAGCGCGGTGCCTTTGACCGGCAGGTTCTCGTGCACGGCCTGTCTCGGAATGCCGCGCATCACGTGCACGCCGAGTTTGAGACCGAGCCGGTGCACCGCGTCGGCGAGCGGGCCGAATCCTTTGCCGTCTGCCGCACTCGGGAAACGTTGCTCGTCGGGAATCTGCCGGCCATATGCATCGATGCACAACGGCGTGCCGTCGGAATAGCCATGTGCATGGGCGTTGGGATCGAACCAGCCGGCGTCGATGACCAGCGTGTCCCAGCCGGCGTCCTTGAGATGCTCGGCCATGAAGCGCGCGTTGTCCAGAACCTCCTGCTCGGTGATGGTGGTGCCGTAGGAGTCCCAGCTGTTCCAACCCATCGGCGGACGCCAGGCTTTGACTGGCGCAGGCGCGTCCGCCGGGCGGCTGTCAGTTGGATCGACGGAAACGGTGGTAGGGATCGTCATCGAACCTCTCTTCGTTCGGGGCCGCTATGACGCAGCGGTGGCAAAAGCCGGACGCCGTCATGCGAACCATATATGTATCGTTACATATTCTAGTGCAAATCCAAGCGTCCGCAATGGACACAATACGTCGGTGAGTCTTTGTATTTGCAACGATTTTACAGAATCGAAAAAATATAATATCGTTACATATCAATTGTATTGTTCAAGGAGCGGCATATGACCAGCAGCACACCGACGCTACGCGACGTGGCCGCGGAAGCGGGCGTCTCCCCCATGACCGCGTCGAACGCGCTGCGCGGCAAGCCAGGCGTCAAGGAATCGACCCGCGCCAAAGTGATCGCCGCAGCGAAGAAACTCAATTACCGCATCAATCTGACGGCCAGCATGCTCAAATCGGGCCGCAGCAACATCATCCACGTCATCGTCAACGAATTCGATTCGCCGTTCTATTCAAAGCTCACGCAGGCGTTGAGCAACGAAATCGTGTCCCGCGGACTTATTCCATTCATCGAGCAGACGCAGTATTCGCCGGACGCTGCCGAGCACGCGCTGAGCAGCAATCCGTTCTCCGGGCAGCTGTTCGATGGCGAGATCCTGCACGCCACAGGCTTGGGCACAAATGTGCCGCTGTCCAAACTCAATGGCGGCAGACCATTCGTGCTGCTGGACGCCTGCGAGGAGACGCCGACCGTCGATGCCGTGAACTTCCCCAACGAGGAGGCCGAACGCGCGGCGATGCAGCATCTCATCGACCTCGGATGCCGCAATATCGCGATTGTCGGCCACCGGTTCGCCCCCCGCGCCGATCTGGCGCATGCCCAGAACGCGTTCGCTCTGCGATTGCGCGGCGCATGCGGAGCGCTGTCCGACGCCGGACTGCCCTATGACGAGTCGATGGTGTTCGAAGCCGGGGATGTGGCCAATGGCATCATCACCGGGCATGCGATTGCGGAACGTATTCTCGCCGCACGGAGCGGACATGGTGGCACCGAGTTCGACGGCGCGTGCTGCGCCAACGATTTCGCGGCGTTCGGCGTGATACGCGGGCTCGCGGACCGCGGACTGCGCGTGCCGCAGGACGTGAAGGTGATCGGTTTCGACGGCGTGACCTCCGGCTCGTACACGACGCCGGCGTTGAGCACCATCCAGGTCGATTTCACACAGCTTGCGAAATTCTCGGTCGATATGCTATCCGAACGTATCGATCATGGAACAGACGAGGCGTTGCCGCCAAGACGGGCCATCATCGGCTACCAGCTGGTGGACCGGGAATCGACCGCGGTCTGAGGATGACGCCCCGATGGCAGGCAATCCGCCATAGGCAGCAGCCTTCGCGGCCAATCCCACTCAATCGGAATCACTCAATCGGAATCAATCGCTATCATTCATCAAGGAATCTCTAGGAGCATCATGAGCATCGACACCCAGGCCTATCTGTTCGTGCATTTCATCGGCGAGGAACGCAATCCCACCGACGAACAGCTGTACTTCGCGCTGAGCCGCGACGGCGTGCATTGGAGGGATCTGCGCCCGGCCGGCAGTCCGGCGTTGACGTGGCTAGGCGGCGAGAAGGGCGTGCGCGACCCGCATATTGTGCGCGACCCACGTGGTGGATTCCACATTGTGGCCACCGATTTGAGCATCTATTACCGTGGCGGCTGGGGGCCGAACGATGGCGCCACCACGAATGGATCGACCGGCCTGGTGATCTGGGACTCCCCTGACCTGGTCCATTGGAGCGAGCCGCGCCTGGTGGACGTGGCCTCGAAGATTCCGGACGCTGGCATGGCTTGGGCTCCGGAGGCGAATTGGGATCCGGATCGCGGGCAGTGGATCGTGTTCTGGTCCACGAAGAGCAACGCCGAAAGCTCCGCGGATCCGTTGGCCAACGAGCTCGGCGATCCGACGAATGTGTATTATGCGACGACCGTTGATTTCAGGGTGTTCTCCGATCCGGTCAAGTGGATCGATCGTAAGAATGTGATCATCGATTCGACCATGCTGCGCGCCGATGACGGCTGGTGGTACCGCGCGTCCAAGGACTCGGAAATCACCATCGAACGCACCCGTAACCCGTATGCGACGACCTACGAGGTGCTGCGCACCGACGACCCGAATGAGTGGTCGTATGTGGGCACGCTCACCGACATCTTCGGCAATGGCCGGTATTCCATGCACTACTTGGAAGGGCCGGAACTGTTCCGTTACAACGACGAAGACGTGAAGGTGGTCAACGGCAGGACCATGCCATTCGGCCTGATGTGCGACCAGTACGCGGAGTCCAAGGGCTACCTGTCGTTCCGCGCCGCCTCACTCGCCTCGCATGATCCGGCCGATTGGCAGCGCGCAGACGATATCGATTTCGGCGCGCTGAAGAAGCGTCACGGCGCGATTCTGCCGATCACGGCCGCCGAATACGACGCCATCGAAACCGCCTTCGCCCTGTAGGCGGCGCGATTGTCCATCCGTCGCAACCGCTCAGGCGCGGCGGATGGCGAAGATGCGGGCGGACGGCTGCTTGGAGGTGGTCGCGTTGAGCCGGACCGTCTCGGGGTCCATACGCTCGACGGTCCACGGCTTGGCGTCGGGCGCATGCTCGGGAACGGCCGGATTCGGGAAGATCTGCTCGATATGGCAGTCCTCGGACAGCGGCACGTTCACGGAAGGCGTGCCGCCACGTCGCCAGACGATGATGTAATCGCACGGATCGTCGTCCTCCGACGGGAGGAAAGACGGATGACGCAGACCGACGACGAGCCAATCGCCATCGAAATCAGGCAGACGGGCCGGCCAGAACGGCACCAATTCCTGCTGCTCGGTCAGCACGCGGCGGTGCAAGGCCACCGCATCCCGCACCAAGGCGAGCCGATGCTCGTCCATGCGATCGATGAATCCGGACAGGTACAGCCTGCCGAGTATGCCCGTGGCCAGCGTGAAGACGGCGGTCTCATCGTCCATCTCCTGCTGGGCGTAACCCCAGTTGCCTTGCTGTTCCGGCAGGATCGTCAGACCGGCGCCGGCGGCGATCGCGGCGTAAATCAGCGGATCACACTGGTCGGAGGTGGATTGCAGATCCAATCGCTGCAGCTGCGCGTAATCGGCACGCATCGCACCAGAACCGCAGTTTTCAATCATAACGTCCGGATGGCGGCGACGCAGGTCGTCCAGCCAATCCAAATAGGCACGGCAGTGGCCGAGCAGGCCAGCGCCGGCGGATTCGGCGTCGAGATCAGTGCCGACGCCGGGGACGGTGTTGTAGTCGAATTTGAAGAAGACCGCGCCGAAATCGTCAATCAGCCGATCCACGGTGCGGGTGACGTGCGCACGGGCTTCAGGAGAGCGGAAGTCGAGCAGGTAACGACCGGAATCGCACACACGCACGCCGTGGCGCTGGAAGAACGCGTCATCGGGCAGACTTTGGGCGGGCGGCGATTTCACGCCAATCACCTCAGGCTCGAGCCACAATCCCAAGCCCATGCCATGCGCGCGGATGGTGTCGGCCAAACCCTTGAGTCCAGCTTCGCCGAAACGGTTCGTGGAGGCCTGCCATTCTCCGACCATGTCCCACCAACCGCCGTCCGTGCTGTCGTACCAGCCGGCGTCGATGCAGAAGATGTCCGCGCCGACGCGTGCCGCGCCCTCGACGAGCGGCAGCTCCTTCTCCAAGCGCGGGTCGCCGAACAGGGTGTTCATGTAATCGTTGTAGATGACGAGTCCCTGCGTGCGTTCGAACTGCTCGGAACGACCCAATTCGCGAGCCTTGGCGGCACGCAACGCACGGCGCTGCAATGTCATTTCGGCGACGGACTGCTGCCAATCGCCGGCCGAGATCGCGAAGGAGACCGGCACCGATTCGAAATCGTGGCCTTCACCCAGCTCCGTATACCAATGGTGGTCCTGATATTCCGGTCCGAACGCGCTGATGTGCAAACCGGGATCATCCTCGCCGATCTCCCATTCCCATGGGCCGTTGTGCTCGATCTGCCACATTACGGAGAAGTCGCGCGATTGGCGGCGCGAACCCTCCACCTGTACGATGCCGGCCGGCTCATGCACGCCGGTGCTCCATGTGGAGGCGGAGCTCATGGCGAATCGCGAGCTGGATTGGCCGGGATTGATGACTTGATTGCGATTGCGCACCGACACGTCGCGCAGTGGACGGCTGCGCCAATCGTTTTCCACCGCCCACGCGGAGTCTCCCCAGAATACGCGGGAATGGTCGATTTTGCCGCAGTTGACGCGCATCGGCACCGTCAGATTCAACGACGACACCGCCTCGATAGGCAGCGGGCGCGCGGAGCTCAACCGCGTGTAGGTGCGCACTGCGGACAGACCCGGGAACGCTTCGAATACGGAAGTGACTACCAGCCCAGCCGTGGCGTCGGCATGGCGGACGGTTTCCGGCGAGGGCTGCGCGGCGGCTTCGGCCCGTTCGGCGGCGGTCGGTTCGAACGCGCGCCCGTGCGGCTCCAGTTCCGCATACGAAGCGAATTGGACGATCTCCAAACGATATGGTTCGGCGGACCCTTCCTCCGGCTCGGAAGCGGCGGCCGAGACGAATCGCAATACGCTGCCCGCCACCGTGGCGATCAAGGTGAGGCGATTGTCCTGCGATCCGGTGTTGGCGGCACGCACTTCGACGATTGGACGCGGATCACGTTCCAGCACGGTTCTTCCATCGTCGGTAACACGGCCGCCGATGGGCCCCATGCCGCGGCCTGCAACGTTGCACAATCGGACGGGGGAATCGCCTGCCGTGTCGAACAGCATGGAAACCACGCCATTGCCCCATTCGAGACGCCCGTCCTCACGGGGACATACGGGGTTCATTGCACCGGCACCGCTTATCATCTTCGACTCCTCAACCGTGTTCAGATACCGCCTGATCATTGACGTGCATCGATTGACGTACCTGGTACTAGCTTAAGCGGTAAATGGGGCAAATCGCACGTGCGTGTCTACTCGAAGCGGAGATATGCGATGAACTTGACTGGCGCATCCTTGGTTTTGGCGATGTTGCCGAAACCAAGGACAGCCCCTTTGTCGGGCAGTCCCTTCGTCACTCGTCATGCTCACCCGCGTAGGAACACCGTCATCTCGTTCTCGCCACGGTTGGCCCATGCGAAGTATGGAATCAGCGTGGCCGTCGTCGTCTTGCGTTCGGCGGGACGCCAATCATGGTACAACGCGGAGGTTTGCGCGGAGTCTTCCACTTCACGCCAAGCGGGAATCGCCAGCGTGGTCATCGGCATATCGACGGCGTCCACCTCGCCGAGCCCCTGCTCGTCCTGCGCGACGGCGCCGGCATGGAAGACGATGCGATCAACGGACACGCAGGACGGGTCGGATGCGATGCGCGCGGTATCGGCGTGCAGCAGATGCAGGTTCGCGCCATTATCGACACCTTCCGCGCAGTAGGCCAGCGGTCCGCGCACGAACGCCACCTTTCCGGCGTCCTCGCGCACGAGCGGATTCGCGGCGACCATGTGGACCGGCATCGGGAAATCGAAATCGACGACATCGCCATCATGCCATGCGCCGGTCAGATACAGGTATCCGTCTCTGATGACGCGGGAGATGTCGTCGCGGCCGCGCACGGTGACCGCATCGGAAGCGGTTTCGCCACCGGCCCAGGCGGGCAGACGGAGTGCGATCGTGAAAACCGCGTCCTTGGATGCATCGGAAGCAGAATCGCCTGCATCAAAGCCCACCGCGACGGATCCCTTGCCGGACCAGGGCATATCGGACATGACGTCAAGGCGCACATCGGTGCCGGAAAGCTGGGCATGGACGCCGCCGCCCATATACAGATGCACATACAGGGTGGATGAGTCGTCTCCGATCGTGTAGGCGTACTGCTGCACGTCCTCCACGATGCGTGCGATGTTCGGCGGGCAGCAGGCGCATCCGAACCACTTCTGGCGCACCGGCTTGACGTGCGCCTTGCGTTCATCGCGATGGCATGCCTCGGGCACCACTTCGAGCGGGTTCACGTAGAAGAAGCTTTTGCCATCGAGTGCCATGCCGGCGAGCGTGGTGTTGTACAGCGCCGATTCCATGACGTCCGCATATTCGGATTTCGGCTGGATTTCCAGCATGCGGCGGGCGAAGAACGCGAGCGCGATGGCGGCGCAGCTTTCCGAATAGGCGGTGTCGTTCGGCAGATCATAGTCGAAGGAGAAGGCCTCCCCCATGTGTGTGGCGCCGATACCGCCGGTGATGTAGAGCTTTCGGTCGACGATGTTGCGCCATAGTCGTTCGCAGGATGCCAGCAGGTCGGAGTCGCCGGTCAGGCGTGCCACGTCGGCGGCTCCGGCGTAGAAGTAGGCGGCGCGGACGGCGTGTCCGAGGGCCTCCGTCTGTTCCGTGATCGGCTTGTCGGCCTGGTAGTAGGCGTAGTTCTGCTCGCGCGGCGCGTAGTTGCGGCCGTCCTCCCGGGCGCGGCGGCGGTCTTCGAGCTCGAAATAGAGCGGCTGCCGGCCGCGTTGGCGTACAAAGTATTCGGCGAGGTCGGCATAGCGCTGTTCGCCGGTGGTCTCGGCGAGTTTGACGAGTGCCATTTCGGCGATTTCGTGCCCGGGATAGCCGTGCAGCTTGCCGTCGGCGGTGCCGAATCGGGAATCGATGTAATCAGCGAAACGGCAGGCCGCGTCAAGCAGCTTGCGTTTGCCGGTGGCTTGATAGTAGGCGATCGCGCCTTCGGCCAGGTGGCCGAAGCAGTACAGCTCATGGTGGTCCTTCAGGTTGGTGAAGTGCCGGTCCATGCCGTTGAGGATGTAGTAGGTGTCCAGGTAGCCGTTGTCGAGCTGCGCCGCGCAGACGATATCGATGGCGGTGTCGGCGGTCGCTTCAAGGTCAGCGTCCGGGTGGTGGGTCAGCGAGTAGCCGACCGCTTCGATCCATTTGGAGAAATCAGTGTCTTGGAACACGAAGCCGTAGAACTTGTCGGAATCGGGGTGCGCCGGGTCGTCCGGCAGGGCTTCGAAGCCGCGGAACGTGTATTTCGGCGGCACGAAGGCCTTGCCTTCCTTGTGGTGTTCTGCGTTCTGCGCGGCGGCGGCCTTGAAGTTGTGCATGCAGTAGCTGGGTGCGGCGCCGGGAACGTTGTCGTTCAGCGCGTTCCACTGGTAGGGAATCACCTGGGTGCGCACGAGTTCCTGCCGAGATGCCCAGAACGGGTCGGTGACGGTGGCGTCGCGCAATGCGATTGGATGGCTGGTGCGATTGGTGGTAGTCATGAGTGCAAGCGCTCCTTAGTGCATCGTTGTCTTGTTAACGCTCACAATCCATTATTCCACGGGTTGCTCCAAAGTACATTCCGCATGGCGGCATGTCCGACGGGAATCCCACCGCGGCAGCCGGCCCAAGATGGCCGCGCATTGGCTGCGCGACCGTTGGGCAGGCATTTCGGATTGCGGATATACGGGCTAAGGGGCAGAGCAGCTGGCCGCCGGGGCTGGCGGCCGGCTGCTCAGACCTTGATCATGGCGTACTGCGATTCGTAGAGCCGGTAGTAGGCGCCATGGCGGGCGAGCAGCTCGGCATGGTTGCCCTGCTCCACGATCTGCCCGTGGTCGATGTAGCAGATCTCATCCGCATTCTCGATCGTGGACAGGCGGTGCGCGATGATGAAGCTCGTGCGTCCCTTGAGCAGATGGTTCAGACCGGCCTGCAGCGCCTCCTCGGTACGCGTGTCGATATTCGACGTGGCCTCGTCGAGAATCAGGATGCGCGGGTCGGCGAGCAGCACGCGCGCGAACGCGATGAGCTGGCGTTGGCCCGCGGACAGGGTCGAGCCGCGCTCCTCCACCACGGTGTCGTAGCCGTCGGGCAGTTCCATGATGAATTCGTGCGCATGCACGGCCTTGGCCGCGGCCACGATCTCCTCGTCGGTGGCGTCCAGTTTGCCGTAGCGGATGTTCTCACGCACGTTGCCGGAGAAGATGAACGTGTCCTGCAGCATGACGCCCATCTGCCGGCGCAGGCTTTCCAACGTGACGGAACGCACGTCGTGGCCGTCGATCGTCACCGAGCCTTCGGCGACGTCGTAGAAACGCGACAGCAGGTTGATGATCGTGGTTTTGCCGGCGCCCGTAGGACCGACCAGCGCGATCGTCTTGCCCGGCTCGACGTGCAGGTCGACCAGGTTCAGGATGTTGCGGCCGTCCGGCTCGTAGCGGAAGACGACGTCGTTGAAGTCGACGCGGCCCTCGATCTGCGGCAGATCGACGGCGTCCGGCGCGTTGCGGATCTCCGGCTGCACGTCCAGCGTTTCGAAGATGCGCTCGAGATACGCGGAGCAGGTGATGAGCTGGTTGTAGAAGTTGCCGATGCTGATCACCGGGTTCCAGAAGTTGTTCGCATAGCCGACGAAGGCGATGAGCACGCCCGTACTCACCTCCACTCCCCCAAAACCGGTGACACCGACGAAGTAGATGAGCGCGATGGTCATGACGGAAATCGTCTGGATGCCCGGCCACATGAGGAATTGGATGTGCACGGCCTTCATCCACGAGGTACGCACATCGTTCTGCTGTTCCTGGAACGTCTTGAATTGCGCGGCCTCCTGGGCGAAGGTCTGCGTAGTTTTCACGCCGGCGATCGACTCGTGGATGTACGCGTTGAGGTTGCTCTGCTTGTTGGACAGCACCTGGTAGGCGCGACGCTGGAAATGCTGCAGCACCAGCACCCACGCGATGAGGAACGGGAACAGCGCGAGGCTGAACAGCGCCAATCGCCAGTCGATGACGAACATGACCACCAGTGTGATGAGGAACGTGAACACATCGGAGATCACGTTGATTAGGCCGGAGCTCAACGTATCGGACAGCGTGTTCACATAGTTGACCACACGGATCAGGATCTTGCCGTGCGGGCGCGAATCGAAATAGCTGAACGGCAGCGTCTGGATATGCGTGAAGATGTCGCGACGCATGTCTTTGAGCATGAGCTGGCCGACGCGTGTGATCTCCACGGTGCGGTAGCGCAATCCCAGCTCGAAGATCACGATCAGCGCCGCGAGCAGGGCGGTCAGCTCGCCAAGCAGCGTGAGATTCTTCGACGGAATCGCACTGTCGATCATGACCTTCGTCAGATACGGCACCACGACCGAGATGCAGCTCATCATCACCACGACCGCGAGGATGCGGATCACGCGAGCCTTGTACGGTTTGAGATAGACGCCGATGCGGAGGATGTCATGCAGGTTGATCTGCTCCTCAAGTTCCTCATCCTCGCGGAACGTATTGCGTTTTGCCATGACGATCCTCCTTTCTAGTCGTCAAAACCCTGTGCGCGGCCGGCTTCGAGGCCCAGCTGCTTGCGGTAGATCTCCCAATATCGCCCATGCGCGGCCACCAGGTCGTCGTGGGTGCCGCGTTCCACCACGCGGCCATGTTCGAGCACGAGAATCAGGTCGGAATCCTTGATTGACGAGATGCGGTGCGCGATCGTCACAATTGTTTTCTTCTCGTCCAAATCACGCAGATGCTGTTGGATTTCCGCTTCCGTCTCCATGTCCACGGCGCTGGTCGTATCGTCCATGATGAGGATCGACGGGTTGTCGGCGAGCGCGCGTGCCAGGCTCAGTCGCTGTTTCTGCCCGCCGGACAGGCCGACGCCGCGTTCGCCGACGACGGTATCGTAGCCTTCCGGCATGCTGCGGATGAAGTTGTCCGCGCCGGCGATGGCGGCCATGCGGCGGATGTACTTTTCGTCGTATTCGCGCTGTTCGCCGGCACCGAAGCCGATGTTGCCGCCGATGGTGTCGGAGAACAGGAACGTGTCCTGCGCGACGATGCACACCTGCGAACGCAGGGTGGCGAGCGGCCAGTCGCGCGCGTCGATGCCGTCGATGAGCACGCGGCCCGCGGTCGGGTCGTAGAATCGCGAAATCAGATTGACGAGCGTGGACTTGCCGGCGCCCGTCTCGCCGAGGATGCCGAGTTTCGAGCCGGCGGGGATGTGGAAGTCGATGTCCTTGAGAATCGGGGTTTCCGGATCGTCGGGGAAGGCGAAGCTGACATGCTGGAAGTCGACGTCGCCTGCGATGCGCGCGGGGCAGGCCGCGGACACCGCGGTGGCGCTGTCTGCTTCATGGCCGCCGTCGGTCCGGCCATTGACTTGGCTGACGATGGCGACCGCCTGTTTAACGCTTTCCTCAGCGCCCGGCTTCTCCTGGATACGCGACTGCGAGGTCAGCAGTTTGCGAATCTTGATGCAGGACGCGTTGAAGCGTTGCCAATCGTTGATCAGCCAGCCGGATTGGCGCACGGGGCCATCGATCATCCACAGGTAGGAGTTGAACGCCACCAGGTTGCCGAGGGTCATATGGCCTGTGATGACCAGGAATCCACCGAATCCCAAGGTGATGAGCTGCAGGGAGAAGCCGAGGCCGTCGAGCCATGGCATGTATCTGCGGCTGTTGTAGGCCTGGTCCATATTGCGCTGCATGTAGTCGTCGTTGCGCTCGTCGAATTTCTTGGTCTCGTACGGCTCGCGGACGAACGCTTTGACCACGCGGTTGCCTTCGATGTTCTCCTCGACCATCGAGTTCATTTCCGCCAGGGAATTGCGGATGGCGAAGAACAGCGGCCGCGCATGCGAAGATAGGCCACGCGTCAGGATGAAGAGGAATGGCGTGATGCAGGCGAGCGCCAGGGCGAGACGCCAGTCGATGGTGAACATCATGGCGAGCGCGCCGATGAACATGACCACGCAGTCGAGCGCCTGATAGCTGACCCAGCTTAGCGCGTGGCGGATGGCGTCCGTGTCGGAGGTCATGCGGCTCATGATGTCGCCGGTGCGGGTGTGGTTGAAGTAGGTGAAGTCGAGCTCGTGCAGCTTTTCGTATTCGTCGCTTACCAAGCGGAATACGGAGTTTTGTCCGAAACGTTCCATCCACATCTGGTAGCCGTAGCGCGAGGCCACGCGCACGATGGTGAAGACGAGCATCATGACGCATAGTCGGGTCAGTTCGTCCACATGGCCTTGGGTGATGACGCGGTCCACGATCAGTCCGGACAGCAGGGGGATGGTGAGGGCCATGGTGTTGTTCACGCAGAACAGTACGACCGCGCCGGCCACGCGCGGCAGGTCGGGTTTGCAGTATGGCAGGATCCATGCAAGGTTGCCCGCCTGCTGGTTGCGTTTCGGATCGACATACATACGTAGCGTTCCTTCGAATTGTTTGCTTGGGTCTTGGTTGGGTTGTTGTTGGGTTGTTGTTGGGTTGTGGTGTTGCGGCCATTCGTTGCCGCCACGATTCACGTCCGTCGTGTGTCGAGCGTCCCGTCACCGGCATGCCGCCGCCGGCCGAAACCCCTGTTCGGATTCGCAAACTCGACTTATTTTAAACGAACCGTACGCCGATGCAACAGATGCGTTTCCGGCGTGTCGCAATCATAATAAAATCAACATATATACCGTTACATACCACTGGTTTGCGGGTGCTGCGAAAACCGTCATCGGAGCCTGGCTCGCCGGAATCGGAGCATCGCATCGGAACATCGCACGATAATGGAATCAAGCTCGAACTATCGATACGAGCATCGGCGACGCACGTCGAGGAAAGGACGGCAAGGATGACGGACTTGGAGCACATCCGCGCGAAGTTCGCTGCGGAATATGGCCTGTCGGAGGACATGCTCAGGAACGCGGAACGTTGGACGGAGACCACGGGCGACCTCGAAGGGGTTCCCGAGAACCTGCTGCCGGGCATTCTGGGAATGCGATTTGGCGCGATCGCCATCGATACGCCGCGTTCCGAACGCTGGAGCACGCCGGAAGACATCGATGTGATCGCCGACCTCGCCTACCTGCCGGATGGCGGGTACGATACGGCCGCGGGAGCGTGCCGCGGCCATTTGCTCGACCTGTATCTGCCGCATGACGCGGTATTGCGCGGTGGGCACACCCTGCCGGCGTACATCGATATCCATGGCGGCGGATTCACTTACGGATACAAGGAGCTGAACCGGAATTTCAACGTGCATCTCGCGGAACAGGGCTTCGCGGTGTTTTCATTGAACTATCGTCCGGCGCCGCAGACCGACTTGCGTGGGCAATTGGCCGATATCCAGGCGGCATTGCGTTGGATCGCAGCCCATATGGCCGATTATCCGGTCAATCCGAACGCGGTGTTCCTCACCGGCGATTCCGCAGGTGGCGCGTTGACGCTACTGACCTTGGCCATTGAAAACAATGCGGAAGCCGCGGCTGCGTTTGGCGTCGACAAGCCGTCCGGCATCCGATTCGCGGGTGCCGCTCCGGTGTGCGGCGCGTACAGTTCGGCGTCGTTGGAGACCATGGGCCGCAAGCTGACGGTCGGGTATGACCCGAACCGCCGTATCGGTCTTGAGCAGATGTTGGGCGTCGATTTCTTTGCGGGGCTCGAAGCCGCTGATCCGAAGTTCCTCACCGCTGAGGGTCTGGCGTTCAACGTCGGTCTTCCACCCTTGCTCATCATCACCTGCGGCGACGATTTCCTTGAAGCCGACAATCTGGCGTTGGCCGCCGCCTTGTCGCGCAAAGGCGCCGATTTTGAATTGTTCGACCCGAAGCCGCGCCGCCATGAGACGTTGGGGCATGTGTTCGTCATCGGCATGCCATGGCTTGAGGAAAGCCGGGAATGCCTTGATCGAATCCGCCGCTTCTCATACGAACGCTGTTGAATAACGTGAATGGGGTGAATACTCCTTCGGAGTGCCCGCCCCATTCAATGGCCGTCGATGCCGCGACGCCGTATCAGCGGCGGACCATTTCCTCTTCGATCTGTTCGAGCGACTTGCCCTTGGTCTCAGGCACGAAACGCAGCACGAACGGGATGGACAGCGCGGAGAACACGCCAAAGATGGTGAACGGGCCGCCGACGTTGTTGCCGAACATGGCCAGCAGCATGAGGAAGAACTGGGAGACCACGAAATTGCCCAGCCAGTTGGCAGCGGAACCGAAGGAGCTGCCGATGCCGCGCACGCTCAACGGGAAGATCTCGCCGATGAGCACCCATGCGATCGGACCCCACGACAGCGCGAAACCGAGGATATAGCAGGCGATCAGCACCATGGTCGGCACGGCCAGCGTGGCCACATCGCCGGTGAAGTTAAGCACGGCCAGCACCGCGAGGGCGATGGTCATCGTCACCGATCCGAAGATCAGCAGCTTCTTGCGGGGGAATTTGTCCATGATAAGCGTGGCCGCGATAGTGGCCACGAAGTTGACCACGCCAATGCCGACCGACACCCAGATGGCATGGTTTTCGGGGAATCCGAAGCCTTTGATGAACACCTGTGGCAGGAAATAGATCACGGAGTTGATGCCGACGAGCTGCTGGAACAGCATGATGCCGATCGCGGCGACGAGCGCAGGACGGGCGATGCGGAACAGCTCGCGGACACCGCCCTTGGTGTTCTGCGCGGCGACGGCCTTGATCTCGTCGAGCTCGAGCTGCACCTGCGTCTGATCGACGTCCTTGCGAATAAGGGTAAGTACTTTGAACGCCTCACGATCCTTGCCTCGACTCACCAGATATCGCGGCGATTCCGGCAGCAGCAGGCCGCCGATCAGCAGCAGGGCCGCCGGCACGAGCGCCGACCCCAGCATCCACCGCCAATCGCGGATGCCGGCGATATTGTGGCCGAGGAAGCCGAGATTGGACGCGTATGCCAGCAGGATGCCGAAAGTGATCATCAGCTGGAATAGCGTGGACAGCGATCCACGACGTTCCTTCGGCGCAAGCTCGGCAAGATATGCCGGAGTCAGCGAGGAGGCCGCGCCGACGGCGAGACCGAGGATGATGCGGGCCACGACCATCATCAGGAATCCCGTGGATCCCGCGCACATGCCCGAACCGAGCAGGAACAGTATCGCCGCCAGAATCAGCAGCTTCTTGCGGCCGAAACGATCGGACAGCGCGCCGATGGACAAGGCTCCCGCGCAGGAACCGATCAACACGGATGATGTGATGAACCCGGTCTGAGCCACGGACAGGCCGAAATCGGATTCGATGAGAGGCGAGGCTCCGGAGATGATGCCGGTGTCGAAGCCGAACAGCATGCCTCCCAGCGCGCCGAACGTGAAGATGAACGCGCTGTTGAGCGGGAAACGTGTGGAAACGCCACGCCCCACCTCCCGCTCGACGGCGTCGATCGTCGCGCCGACCTCATGGATGCCGGCTTCCACCGCACCTTCGGCGTCGTGTACTGGATTGGACGTCTGCACCGCAGTCATGATTCCACCTTCCATTCCCATCGATCCTCATCGATATGAGATGCAGCAATCGCAGCAAACAAAAAAGACCTGGAACGACGTATAGTGACGTCGTTCCAGGTCTTGCCTCGCATTGAGTAGCAACCCTGCCGCGCTTGTATGCTGCGTATATTGCATTCAAGTGTAGGTCATGGCGGCATGCGACACTCCGATTTTTTAGAAAACGTTTACCGGTTATTTTTCAGTGCAGGAAAGCGTGAAGCACAGGCCAGCGGCACATGCTTTTCCCTCGTGCGGAGAGCCTCCTCGGATATCCACGAGCAAGCGGACCGAATCAAGCCGTCAACCATCCACAAGCAAGACGGCAAAAAGAAAGCCGGCGGAGAGAAAGCCGCCGGCTGAGAGAGAAGAGAGAAGAAGGGTTCAGTTATGGGATTCCAAAGGAATCTCGCCAACAGCCGCAACCGTTGACATGGTCTATATAACCGCCCGACCCTTGGAGGAACGATGTGCGTTCCTGTCAATTCCCTGAGAATTTCGTAGCGGAAATGTCACGACGGTGCGAATTCGGGGGTTTATCCCACTGAATATCGCCCCAACGGCCTTCCTGCAGCTTGTTCAGCGCGGCAACAGACGATTGCACGGCATCTGCCGACACCGTCATGAAACGCCGCTATACGACGCCGTACACTCACACGCAATCGTGCGTCTCACTCAGCGAATTTGTCGACGCGGCGATCGTAGGTCAGCAGGCCGTTGAGCTCTTCCTCCACGTCGGAAACCTGCGTATACACGTATCCCGCAAGTCCGCGCGATTCCAGTGCGGCCGCGGAGGCGAGCACGGAACGCACGGCGGCCCGCCAATCGTCGATCGAATCGTATTCACCGTACCCGTAGGCCTTCGACACCGCCGCATGCTCCGGTACGAGCTGCGCCAATCCGCCGAATTCCGAAATCACGAACGCGCGTACGCCGTGTCGTGCGACCGGCAGCACCACGTAATGCGCGGCCCTGCGGCGACGGCGGTGCTTCTTCTCGAATTCGGCCACGTATCCGCGCAACGGACCCTTGTCCGGGTAGATTTCCAGCGGACGGAAATAGTTGTGCACGCTATGGAAGTCGCCGCAACGCTGGTCGTACCAGCCGCTGGTCGCGTCAATCGGACGGGTCGGGTCGAGCGCGTGGATGCGTTCGGCTGCGTCGCACGCGTCGAATTGGCCCCAGCCTTCGTTGAACAGCGTCCACGTCACGATGGAGGGGTGCCCGCCGAGCATGTGCACCATCGCGTCGCACGTACGCGACCAATCGCGCCGGTAGATCGGGTCGTCCGCGCCGAGCGCCGTGAAATGTTTGGCGGTGTCGTCGCGGAATTTGTTCCATGTGGAGCGGATGAGCGTCGGCTTACGATTCGTGGTCCACGCATTGTATTCGCCGTCCGTGCCGCCGCCGGACACCGCGTCCTGCCAGACGAGCATGCCGAGGCGGTCGCAATGGTAGTACCAGCGGGCCGACTCGATTTTGATGTGCTTGCGCAGCATGTTGAAGCCGGCGTTTTTCATGGCCGTGATGTCATGCGTCAGCGCCTCGTCGTCGGGCGCGGTCATGAGGCCGTCCGGCCAGTAGCCTTGGTCGAGCACGCCTTTGACGAAGAGCGGCTTGCCGTTGAGATGGAAGCGCGCCACCCCCTTCGTATCCGGTTTGATTTCGACGGAACGGAACGCGCAGTAGGAACTTACGACATCCATCGGCTGCGATTGCGCGACCGCCGCATCACCCGCCGTTTCCGCGGGTTTCGCCGACCCGTATCGCAATTCGGCCCGCACGTCATACAGATACGGATCGGCCGGCGACCACAGATGTTCGGCAGCTGTTGCGATTTCCGCACGCACCTTGCGCACGCCCGCCGGCAGCGTCTCATCCGACACCACCGTGCCGTCCGCAGGGTCGGTCACGACGATGTGCAGTTTCGCGTTCGGCTTGTCGCCGCCGATTTCCGCACGGACGAACAGCTTGCCGTCGGATGCCCCCTTGAGTGTCAGCGTGCGCAGGTAGGCTTCCGGCACGATTTCCAGCCAGACGCTTTGCCAAATGCCGCTTTGCGCGGTGTACCAGATGCCTTCGCGCTCGATTTTCTGCTTGCCGCGCAACTGCGTGCCCGAATCGTTCGGATCGTAGACGCACAGCGCGATTTCAAACGCGTCATCAGGGTCGATAAATGCCGAAATATCGACGTCGAACGGCAGGTAGCCGCCGACGTGCGTGCCCGCGAGCTGGCCGTTGACATAGCAGGCGCAGACATAATCGACCGCTTCGAAATGCAGGATGAGGCGATTCGCGTCGCCGATTTGCCGGACCGTTTCCTCTCCGCCGAGCGTGACGGGATGCACGACGGTGCGGTACCACAGCAGGTTGTCGGGGTAAATGGTCTGGTGCACGCCGGACAACGCGGATTCCGGCGAGAACGGTACGAGGATCTTGCCGTCGAACGTTTGCGGAATGGCGGTTTCCTTGACTGCGCGGACCGCTTCGTCGCGGGTCAGCATCGCCGCCGTTTTGCGCCATTTCGGCGCGGTTTCGTCTTCCGGAATGGACGCGATCGCGTAATCCCACCAGCCATTGAGCATGGTGCAGTTGTCGCGTACCATGGTCGGGCGCGGGTGCTCGCCGAGCATGGGGGTACGACCCTCGTCCAGCGTGCGTTCGCCTTCCTCGGCGGGATTGAACGCCTTGTTGCCGGCGCGCGCGGACAGCCATTCATGGTCGATTCGTTCACCCCACGGTGTCCACAACTGCTGCAGCGGCTCACGGGAACGCATTTTCGTAGGCGCGGCCTTCAGTACGCGTTTGATATCCAGCATGGAGAGCCCCTTCCTGCAGCTTTGCACGTCTCTGCGTTTTATTGTACTGAGCGGCTTGCGTTTTTTAACGATTCGTACCGCGGTTTGAAGTACCGTCTTGCGACACCCCTCCAAGACCAGCTGAAAAATCGCACGCATTTCTACCCAAAACAATGCGAAAGCAACCGGAACATACCTACGAAAAGGATGCGGTCGGTCGTATATGCGTTGTAAGGCCATAGGCTTGGCCGAACGGCCTTGAGTGTGCCGTCAACGCATACCTCGACCGGCCGCCGGGCCCGCCAATCGCACAAAACGTCGCACATGTGGAAACGTGATACGGGAATGAGACGCTGAAACGGCACAAAATGTCGCACGACTTCGATTTTTCGGCACTTTTTTCAAGTCGTGCGACACGGCAATCAAAACAAATACCCCCTAACCGCCATTTTCCGGTCATTTTGACCTAAAAACAGCAGTTAAGGGGCACTTATCGCACCGCAGCTGTCGCACGACTTGAAGAAATCGTCCAAAAATCAAAGTCGTGCGACGCGTACGGGGGTTATGCGACGGAATCAGCCTTCCAGCTTCGCCTTTTCGGCGGCGAGACGGGCGGCCTCGGCTTCGCGGCGGGCCTTCAGCTCGGTATCGAAGCGGGCGAGCTCCTCCTCGACGGCCTCCGCCGGGATCTTCGCGAAGATCGGGTGCGGCTTCGGCACCGAGGTGCCGGCCACGATCGGCTCGGAAGCCCACGGATGCACGGTTTCGCCCAGCTTGTAGTCGCCCGTGATGATCGGGTACGTGAAGCCCGGCTTGTCGAGGTCCTCGACCTCTTCGAGGCGCGGCAGCGGCGAGAAGACGCCGGTTCCGCCGAGGGCCTCCCACACCTTCTGTGCGGAGTGCGGCAGGAACGGGGCCAGCAGGTGGTTGGCGTCGGACACGGCCTGGGCGGCGGTGTGCAGCACGGTGCCGAGGCGGGCCGGATTGTCCTTGATCTTCCACGGTTCGGTGGCGGAGATGTACTTGTTGATGTCGCCGACCACGCGCATCGCTTCGGACAGCGCGTTCTTCTGGCGGTGATTCTCGATGAGTCCGCCGACGGTTTCGAACGCGGCCTTGGTTGCGGCCAGCAGCGCACGGTCCTCGTCGGTGGCGGAAGCCTCGTCGAACGCCGGAATCTCGCCGAAGTTCTTGTTGATGAGGTTGGCCACGCGGTTCACCAGGTTGCCCCAGGATGCGGCGAGCTCCTCATTGTTGTGGCGCACGAACTCGGCCCAAGTGAAGTCGGAATCGGAGCTTTCCGGTCCGGCCACGGAGATGTAGTAACGCACGGCGTCCACGGGGTAACGGGCGAGGATGTCCTTCACGTAGATGACGATGCCGCGGGAGGACGAGAACTTCTTGCCTTCCATGGTCATGAACTCGGAGGCCACGACCTGCTCCGGCATGTTCAGCGGACCGAGCTTGCCGGTTTCGCCGCCCTTGGAGCCCTGGCCGTTGTAGGCCAGCATTTCGGACGGCCAGATCTGGGAGTGGAACGTGATGTTGTCCTTGCCCATGAAGTAGTAGCCCGGGGTGGTCGGATCGTTCCACCATGCGCGCCATGCCTCCGGGTCGCCCTTGCGGCGGGCCCATTCGATGGATGCGGACAAGTAGCCGATCACAGCGTCGAACCACACGTACAGCTTCTTGTTCGGGTTGTCGATCCAGCCCTTGACCGGCACCGGAATGCCCCAGTCGATGTCACGCGTGATGGCGCGCGGCTTGACTTCCTTGAACAGGCCGATGGAGAAGTTGATGACGTTGGTGCGCCAGCCTTCGCGGGTCTTGAGCCACGCGAGATTGGCTTCGGCGAGCGCCGGCAGGTCGAGGAAGAAGTGTTCGGTTTCCTCGAAGCGCGGGGTTTCGCCGTTGATCTTGGATACGGGGTTGAGCAGCTCGTCCGGGTCGAGTTCGTTGCCGCAGGCGTCGCACTGGTCGCCACGGGCTCCGTCGGCGCCGCAGATCGGGCAGGTGCCTTCGATGTAGCGGTCCGGCAGGGTGCGTCCGGTGGACGGGGAGATGGCGACTTTCTGGGTGCCCTTGTAGATGTAGCCGTTTTCGAGGCACTGTTTGAACAGTTCCTGCACGACCTTTTCGTGATTGCCGGTGGTGGTGCGGGTGAACAGATCGTAGCTCAGGCCGAGATCGCATAGGTCCTTGGCGATCACGCGGTTGTAGCGGTTGGCGAGCTCCTGCGCGCTCACGCCTTCCTTGTCGGCTTCCACCAGGATTGGGGTGCCGTGCTCGTCGGTGCCGGACACCATCAGCACGTCATTGCCCTTCATGCGCTCGTAGCGCGCGTACACGTCGGACGGCACGCCGAAGCCGGCGACGTGGCCGATATGACGGGGGCCGTTGGCATACGGCCATGCAACATTCACCAAAATATGACTCATGGTGCCCGATTATACAAAGCGCCATATCCCGTGTTTTCGGCGCATTCCGATTGGCGGAAGACGGGCGGATGGGGTCGATGACGTTCTCGCAGACCGGCCTGCATCAGGCTACGGTAGTCCACAAGGTTATCCACATTGTTGTATCACGCAACAATCATCGTCCACTTATCCACTTTTTTCGCGAAGCCGGTGGCACGCCGCTTTCCGTATCAGCTACGGTACCCCGCATGGATACCTCCCCTCCCCTTTTGGGCGACGCCGACCTGCCCGGCCCCATTTGTTTGAATCGTTTGCATTCTCTAGGCGTGGTATGCAAACTTGACAACGACAACGCCTACTCGTATCACGATTCGCGCACGCTGTACGGCCGCGCCAGCATCATCTCAACGCTGATGCCGAGTCGTTCCGTGGCGTGCGCCGGCACCGCTGCGTGGGTGTGGTTGGGTGGCATGTTTCCCAACACGATCGACATCATTTCAAAAGCGCATTACCGAACGGCGAGGTACGGTCGCAAAGTCAGCGTTTTCAACCGACAGGCGCCCGACGAACATGTCACCGACGTCGGCCCGATCACCGTCACCACGCCCACACGAACCGCATGCGACCTTGCCATGAACTGCACGCCGGAAACGCAGTCGCCGGTCACGGAAATCGTATGCATGCTCATGCAGGAATTCCGGTTCCGCCCCGACGATTGCCTGCAGGTCATGCAGGAGGCCACCCATATTCGCAACGCGCCACGGGCACGCCAGTTTTTCCGGACGATTGACGGAAAGCAGTGACGGATATGCGCGAATCGCAACGGCCGTCGGAAAAACCACGGCAGACGAGACAGACGCGGCAAGCGTCGGCACAGTCGCGGCGCACGGCAAGCAAGAGATATGAAGAGCGCGCGAAACGTAGCAAACGTCATGGGCAACGACATGAACAGCATGGACACCATGGCAAACGCCACGAACGACGTCGCGCGCCGCCGAAATATCAGCCGCACGCGCGGCAGCGGGCATTGGTCGAACCGCCTGCGCCGCCGATCGAATTGACGCCGTTGGTGGCGTGCAGCGCCGACACCGCGCAAGATGTGCTGTGGCATATCGCGGAATATGCGCCGCGATTGCGCAAGTGGCTGGTCGCCAATCCTTCGGCGACACCGGCGATGCTGGAATATCTTGCGCAGGTCGGCGGGCCGGGTGTGCCCGAAGCGCTGCGGATATTGCTGAAATCGTTGGAAATGAACGGTTCCGGAAGCGATCAGCCCTTCATCGCAAGCACGGCATTGTAGACCTGCTTGCGATTGGCGAGCGAGCCGTCGGACAGCGGATGTTCGGCGACGACCTGTGAAATCGCGTCCTTGATACGCAGGTTGTCTTCCTGCGCGCGGTCGACGGACAGCACCGCCAGATCCTCGATGGACAGCGTTGCGGGCGCGGCCGCGTCGGCCTCCTCTTCGGAAGCGCCGGCGATGACGAGCACCATTTCGCCACGCGGCGGATCGTCGACGACGCTTTGGCGGATTTCGGCGATGGTTCCGCGGCGGATCTGCTCGTAATCCTTGGTCAGCTCGCGACACAACGCCATTTTGCGATTCGGTCCGAGCACGTCAAGCAGGTCGACCATGGATTCGTCGATGCGGTGCAGGGTTTCGTAGAAGACGATGGTGCGACGTTCCGATTTGAGCGCGCGCAGGTGCTGCACACGTTCGCTGTGCTTGCGCGGCAGGAAGCCTTCGTAGCAGAAGCGGTCGGTCGGCAGGCCGGACAGGCACAGCGCGTCGAGTACGGCGGACGGGCCGGGAGCGCAGGTGACGGGCAGGCCGCGTTCGATGGCGCGGCGGACGATCGCCAGTCCCGGATCGTTGATGGTGGGCATGCCCGCGTCGGATACGACGAGCACGGTGGCGCCTTGTTCGACCTGGTCGAGCAGGCCGTCGGCCTTGTCGCGTTCGTTGTGGTCGTGGTAGGCGACGACGCGGCCGGGCACGCGGATGCCGAGGCGGTTCGCGAGCGCGTATAGGCGGCGCGTATCCTCGGCTGCCACGATGTCGGCGCCTTCCATGAGGGCGATCAGGCGGGCGGACGCGTCTCCGGTGTTGCCGATCGGCGTGGCGGCGAGCACGACCGTTCCGCGCGGAATGTTGACGTCGGCGACCAGTCCGTCGAGCCCGAATTCGGCACGTTCCGTGGCTTGCGCGGTTTCCTCGGCATTTTCCGCGTTCTCGCCGATTTCGGCAATCTGACCAATACTTGTTTTCACGGTTTGTTTCACGGCGTTACCAGCCTTCTCGACATCAGTCTGTTCGCTCAAGTTCTCCATATTTCCAGTATCGCCCACAGCGTCCCCAAACCATCAGCTCCCGCCATTTCTCCGTCTTTCGCAACCAACCAATCGAAACCCGACCAAACCACCGACGACGCCACACGTCCTCACCGGTAAATCAAAATGCACCCCTCACACATCCGGGTTTCCACCCGCCACGCATTCGGATTTTTCTTCGTACGACATTCGGATTTTCCTTTGCGTAGGATTCGGATTTTCTCAGACGGGGGTGAGACGGCGATTCAACACGACTTTGGACATGCCATCGATAGCATGGAATCATGCGTTATTTTGAAGATGAAATTTCCGGAATCGACGGCAGCACGGCCACGTTCGTCGGCTACTGCCTTGACAACAGCAGCGAAATCGACCCGAATCGCAAGCGCCCGTCCGTGCTGGTGATTCCCGGCGGCGGCTACGAAATGACGTCCGACCGCGAAGCCGAACCAATCGCCATGCAATTCCTTGCAGCCGGCTTCAACGCGTTCGTGCTGCGCTATTCCGTGAAACCGTCCATCTTCCCGGTCGCGCTGCTGGAAGCGGCCGAAGCGATGCGGCGGATCCGCACGCATGCCGACGAATGGCATTGCGACGCCGACGCGATCGCGGTGATCGGCTTCTCCGCCGGCGGCCACCTTGCCGCCAATCTTGCGACTTCCGCCAGCGACGACGTGCTCGCGGCACATGGTTACGACGCGGATGCGGTGCGCCCGAACGGCCTGATGCTCGCCTACCCTGTGGTCACGTCCGGCCCGCTCGCCCACCGCGGCAGTTTCGATGCGCTGCTCGGCGACCGCAAGGCCGATCCGGAGGCGCTCGACGCGGTTTCGATCGAGAAGCATATCGATGCGAAGACGCCGCCGGTGTTCGTCTGGCATACCGTTCCGGACGATTGCGTGCCGTATGAGAACACGCTGATGCTCGTCGACGCTTGCAAGAAGGCGGGCGTGAGTGTCGAGGCGCACCTGTTCCCCAGCGGCGGCCACGGTCTGTCGCTCGGCACCGCCGAAACCGCATGGCAGGGGGTCAACGGCATCGAACCGTGCGTGCAGGTCTGGCCGAAACTTGCGATTGCGTGGATGCGTCGCACGTTTGCCGCTACCGACGCCACCGCCGCCATGACCGGCTCTGCCACGACCGTCGCGATTGCCGAATAATCGCCATTCCTGCGTTTTTTCTGCGTCTTTTCACGTCTTTTTTGTCGCGCGACTTCGCTTTTCGGACCAAAAAATCAAGTCGTGCGACATTTAATCGAGTAAAAATACCCCCTAACCGGCATTTTCCGGGCGAAAACGGCACTTAGGGGGTATTCGGCGTCGCACGACTTGAAATAACCGCCAAAAATCAAAGACGTGCGACGTTTCGTGCCACCTAATCGCCAAAATCAGACGGAACGCAACTCGTGCACCATCTGACGATCGCCGTAATACAACGAGTTCAGGCCAGGATTCGCCGGCGTGCCCCACGCGGACGCCGGACGCACCGGACGCACCGGACAGCCAGTGAGCACGCTGGACAACCACCAGACAACCACCAGACAACCACCGGGCACGCACCGGCCGGACACCACCTACAAGCACACGCACATAGGCGCCCATAGGCACATATTGACGATTTGTGCAGATTTGCCACCCGTCGTCGCACTGCGACGCACACTGCATAGACCCGTTGGTAGTCTGTGATTGGTTCGCAACGGCACATTCGTTGCACACGATGGAAAAGCAAGCCACACGAACCGACCCCGCGCAACCGCGCAAAACCACACAGAGAGACCTATGAATATCATCAATTTCTTCGTCAACCTCATCAAGGACCCCCGTACCGCGATCGCCAGCTGGATTGCCATAGGCGTCGCGCCGACCCTCGGCTTCATTTTCCTTATCGTCTTCATTGAGACCGGCGTGGTGTTCTTCCCGTTCCTGCCGGGCGATTCGCTGCTATTCGCGGCCGGCTTCTTCGCCGCCCCCGACGCACAGACCGGCGTGTCCGCACTGCCGCTGTTCGCTCTGCTGCCGGTGGTCTGGTGCGCCCCGGTCATCGGCGACCAGTGCAACTACTGGATCGGCCATTTCTTCGGCCGTCGCATCCTTGAATCCGGCAAAGTCAAGGCCATGACCCCGGAGCGCATCGAGAAAACCGAGAAGATGATTGAGAAGTGGGGCCCGCTGGCTGTGTTCCTTGGCCGTTTCTTCCCGTTCATCCGCACGTTCATGCCGTTCATTTCCGGTATTTCCGGCATGCGTTGGAGCCGTTTCACGCCGTTCTCGGTGCTCGGCGGCCTGTGCTGGTCGACGTTGTTCACACTACTCGGCTATTTCTTCGGTGGCATTCCAGCCGTGCAGAAGCATTTTGAATTAGTGATTATTGCGATTCTTGTGCTGTCGCTGATTCCAACGATCGTCGGCCTGCTCAAGGCCAAGTTCGGCAAGAAGAAGCCGGCTGCCGAGGACACTGCGGAAACCGCCGACGCCGAATAAGCAGCGTTCAATCGTCGTAAAAACATCGGCGAATACAACGCAAGCACAACACGCGGAGTGTGGAATTGCATTTTTCCACACTCCGTACTAATATTTCGAGAGTTGTCTTGCTAAACAAGGTGACGCACATGGGGCTGTAGCTCAGTTGGTAGAGCGCTTCGTTCGCATCGAAGAGGTCGCGGTTTCGACTACCGTCAGCTCCACGAAGCCCGCTGCATTCATTCCACCGCAGCGGGCTTTTTCTTTTGTTTTCCGCCGTTTCCGGCATTTCGGCTTTTGATTACAGCCGCGTCAGGCGTTGCGGCGGCGTATATAGGCATCGAGCGTGGCGGCGGTGATGCCGTCGTAGCCGTTGATTGAGGCGAATTGCGGGCCGTTGGAATTGTCGATGCGCATGAAGCCGGTCTGGCCGAGCGTGGTGGCACCGGATGCGGCCGCGGAACGCAGGCCGGACATGGAATCCTCCACCGCGATGCAATATTTCATGTCTTCGGGCGCGATGCCAAGCTTGCGGCCAGCCGCAAGATACGGTGCGGGCGACGGCTTCTTCTCGACATCGTCATCGCCACACACGTAACCGGCGAACGTGCCGGTCGGCGCCTGCGCGATCAGGTTTTCCGCCAGATGACGCGGCGATGTGGTGACAAGCATCGACGGCACGCCCGCCTCCTTCAGCGACAGCAGCACGTCTTCGACGCCATCGATCCACGGAATGCGCTCGAATTCCTTCTGCGCCACGTAATCGATCATGCCTTTGCCGATTTCTTCGATCGACAGCTTGCAGCCGTGTTCCACCATGCGGCGTGCCACGTCCGGAACCGGCGTTCCGGAACCCTGCCAAGCGAGGTCCTCATCCCAGTATCCGCCGTGGTCGGCTGCGATTTTCAGCTCGCCTTCATGCCAATACGGTTCGGAATCGATCAGCGTGCCGTCCATGTCCCAGAACACGGCTTTGAGCATCAGCTTCGAAACTTCCTGGGCACCGTTCTGGATACCGTTGTTCAGCTCGGTCATTACGTTTCCTCGCAATCGTTACGCTTCGTTCTCCGATAGCTACATTCTTCGTCAGCTACGACCATTTCAGCAGAGCGGCACGACGGAAGCGCTTCAGCGCGCAGAAAAAACAGGACGGTTCCATCAAGCCGGTCCGCCAATCGGTTCATACCAATCGGCTCGCACCAATCGGTTCACGCAAACCGACTCATACACAAGCCAATTCGCGCAAGCCAACGCAGCAACCAACCCATAGCAACGGAGGCACTTGGGAATCCCCCAAGTGCCTCCGCAACGAAAAACACATCCGACGAAATCGGTCGGTCGCAATCGCAGCAATCCGTCATAGACCCCTTTTAGACGAATCGCAAGACTTGCGTGCGACTACTCCTGAGCCTCCTGCTCCTGAGCGGCCTTCTCGGCATCCTCCGCCTTCCAGCGGGCGATGCAACGCTCGACGCGCTTGTAACCGATGATCTTCGGATCCAAGCCGGCCTCGCGGAAAATCGCGGCAGGCGAACCACCCTCGGCATACCTGCGCATGCAGTCGTCACGGAATTCCTTGGAATAGCGAATTCGATACTGAGTGACTGATTCCACAGCATCGAGAGACCCCAGGTATTTGCGGGTCTTTGCGGTGAACGCAACTCTTGGCACTGTACGCTCCTAACCTTTCTGTATCCACCGCATGCCCTCCCCCGATTCTTCGCGGAAATAAGCAGTCATATTTCATCGAAGCTGTGGGCCAGCCGGAAGAAATACGAACTTCAATGCGGATACGTAACATTATTTCTCACAATAGAGACATCATTGCGAGACAGATGCGGCGTTATGAGTAGTTGCATACCAAAAATCGGGCATACCCCCGAAATATATGCCCGATTTTGCTGTTTTATTAGATTTTTTAGGGTTTTCCAGCGCTTTTCAGGAAAGTCAGCGAATGGGCTGTCAGCGAATTCCCCAAACTACCACTGACCTGGAGCCCATATCGTCCCCCTCTTCCGCACGTTCCGCCCGTACGGATTCGCGCGACGGAAGCTGCCGTGCATCGGCTCGCAGCTGCCTGCGCCACATGCGCGCGCGCTGGGACCGCTCGACTTCCACGATGCCACCGTCCGCGTCCGCGGCGAACACGCTGGAACCGGCCGGCTTGCGCAGTCGCTCCACCTGGCGGCGCAGCTCGCGGTTCTCTTCCTCAAGTTCGAGGATGCGCGTGATTCCAGCCAGGTTGATGCCCTCTTCCTGGCTGAGTTGCTGCGCTTGCGCAAGACGGGAGATGTCGCGCAGCGAATAGCGCCGCGCGCCACCTTCCGTACGTTGCGGTACGACCAAGCCAAGGCGATCATACTGGCGCAGCGTCTGCGGATGCACGTTGGCGAGCTCACCGGCCGCACCGACCGAGAAGACGGGCAGCTCGATGTCGAAACCGACTTCGGCGGCACCGTCCAGGTCGGCCCGGCCGGCCACGATCGCCATGGCGCACATTTCATACAGCCGCTTGATCTGCCGTGCGGCGCGCGCTTGGGAGGCTTGGGAAGTCCGCGATGAGCGTGCCATGGCGGTCAGCGCTCCCGAGCGAGCTCGTCGGCGAAGTCACCGCACGCCTTGTCGAATTCCTTCGCGGCATGCTTGGCAACGAGGTTCGGATGCTCCGGAATGCGGATCTCCACACGGCCGACCAAATCGCCGTTCTCGTGCGGATTGGCCACGCCCTTGCCTGCGATGCGCACTTCCGCGCCGCTGGACGAGCCGGCAGGCACTTTGAAGGCGATTTCGTTGCCGTCGATATCCGTGGCCGTCACTTTCGCACCGTTCACGGCTTGGCTGACGGTGATGGGCAGCGGCATGATGATGTCACGTCCGCGCAGGGTGAATTTCGGGTCTTCGGCGACGGTGATATGCAGGTACAGATCGCCGTTTTTGCCGCCATTGCGGCCCGGCTTGCCCTTACCGGTGAGACGGATCTTCTGCCCGTCGTGCACGCCGGCGGGGATGTGCGTCTTGAACTTCTTGCCGTCCGCGGACAGCGAAACCGTGGCTCCCTTGACGGCCTGGCGGAAGGTCAGGCGGATCTTGGAGTTGCGGTCCTCGCCGTTTTCCGGCTGCGGCTGCTCGTAATCGTCAGCGCCGTAGCGTTCGTAGGCGGAGCCTGCGCCCGGGCCGCCCGCACCGCCGCCGAACATCGAGAAGATGTCGTTGAGGTTCGGATTGCCGCCGCCATTGGTCTGGAAGCGGATACGCGAGCCATTGCCGCCCATGCCTGCGCCGCCGCCGAACATCGAGCCGAAGATGTCGGAGAACGCGCCCGCGTCGAAGCCGCCCTGGCCGGAACCGCCGGCGAAACGCGCGCCGCCCATGCCGAACTGGCGGATCGCATCGTATTTCTGACGATTCTCCTTGTTGCTCAGCACGTCGTACGCTTCGGAGATGTCCTTGAACTTCTCCTCCGCTTCCTTCGTCTTGTTCAGGTCGGGATGGTATTTGCGCGCCAGCTTGCGGTACGCTTTGGTGATTTCGGCGTCGGTGGCGTCTTTGGAGACACCGAGGACCTTATAGAAATCCTTGCTCAGCCATTCATTCTCAGCCATGATGTGCCTCCTTTCGTGAGGTTTTCATGCAGTAAAAAGTACAGTTTTTCAAACTTTCAAACAGTTGTCGTTGAACCGTTGTTTCAGGTAATCGAAGGCCCCTCGTTTTTCAGAGGGGCCCGATTACTCGTCACATGCGTTTCGCGCGGATACGCGGATTGTGCGAATGCGCGATCAGTTCTGCGGAGAAGCCACGACCACACGGGCCGCGCGGATCACGCGGTCGCCGATGCGGTAGCCGGCTTCCACCACGGTGTCGACGGTTTCCTTCTCGGCATTCGGATCCGGCTTGTGCAGGATCGCGTCATGCTTCGTCGGGTCGAAATCCTCGCCCTTTTCGCCGAACTTCTCAACGCCGAACTTCTCGAACGCCTTGTCGATCTTGTTGGCGACGGCCTTGAACGAATCGTCCATTTCGCTGTGTTCGCGAATGCGGTCGATGTCGTCGAGGGCCGGCAGCAGGGCGGTCAGCACGTCGATGATGCCGTGCTGACGGAAGCGTTCCTGCTCCTTCTGCGCGCGGTTGCGGAAGTTGATGAACTCCGCGCGTTCGCGCTGCAGTGCCTCCAAGTATTCGGCGGCTTCCTTCTTGGCCTGGCCAAGGGGGGTCAGCGTATCGTCGGCTTTGCCGTCGGCAGCGCCTGCCTTGTCAGCACCGTCAGCGGCAGCGGAATCGCCATTTTCTTGCGATTGCGCGGCAGCCGGCTGAGCTGCACCTTCCTGCGTTGCGCCAGCGGCGGCAGCGGCGGAATCGGCGGAAGCGCCGTCAGCAGCGGAAGCGGCGGCCGGGGCGGCCTGCCCGGACAGGTCATCCATGTCGGGCAGGTCGTTCAGGTACTCGTCCTTGTTGAAATCGGACATGATTACTTGTTGTCCTTGTCGTCGTCCACGACTTCGGCGTCAACCACGTCGTCGTCGGAGCCGTTGGAAGCGGAGCCGGCAGCGCCTGCGCCAGCAGCGCCGGCCGCACCGGCGGCGTCGGCGGCGCCCTGCTGTGCGTAGAGGGCCTGGCCGATCTTCTGGGCGGAGGTCATCAGCTCGGTCTGGGCGGACTTGATCTTCTCAATGTCCTCACCCTTCAGGGCTTCCTTGAGCTCGTTGACCTTGTCGGTGACTTCCTTGGCCACGTCGTCGGAGAGCTTGTCCTTGTTGTCGTTGACGAGCTTCTCGGTCTGGTAGGCGAAGGACTCGGCCTGGTTGCGGGTCTCGGCGTCTTCCTTGCGCTTCTTGTCCTCGGCCTCGTGGGCTTCGGCTTCCTTGACCATGCGGTCGATCTCGTCCTTCGGCAGGCCGGAACCACCGGTGATAGTCATGGACTGTTCCTTGCCGGTGCCCTTGTCCTTGGCGGACACGTGCACGATGCCGTTGGCGTCGATGTCGAAGGTGACTTCGATCTGCGGGACGCCACGCGGAGCCGGAGCGATGCCGGTCAGTTCGAAGGTGCCCAGCGGCTTGTTGTCGCGAGCGAACTCACGCTCGCCCTGGTAGACCTGGATGAGCACGGACGGCTGGTTGTCTTCAGCGGTGGAGAAGACTTCGGAACGCTTCGTCGGGATGGCGGTGTTGCGCTCGATCAGCTTGGTCATGATGCCACCCTTGGTTTCGATGCCGAGGGACAGCGGGGTCACGTCGATAAGCAGGACGTCCTTACGGTCGCCCTTGATGACGCCGGACTGCACGGCTGCGCCGACGGCCACGACTTCATCCGGGTTCACGGACTGGTTGGCTTCCTTACCGCCGGTGAGCTCCTTGACGAGCTCCTTGACGGCCGGCATACGGGTGGAGCCACCGACGAGGACCACGTGGTCGATGTCGGAGACGCTGATGCCAGCGTCGCGCAGCACGTTGTTGAACGGGGTGCGGCAGCGGCCCAGCAGGTCGGAGGTCATTTCCTCGAAGTGGGCACGGGTCAGGGTCTCGTCCAGGTGCACCGGAGTGCCGTCAGGGGTCATGGCCAGGTACTGCATGGAGATGGAGGTGCTGGTGGAGCTGGACAGTTCCTTCTTGGCCTGCTCGGCGGCTTCCTTCAGACGCTGCAGGGCGATCTTGTCCTTGCTCAGGTCAACGCCGTACTTGTTCTTGACTTCGCCGACGAGCCAGTCGATGATCTTCTGGTCCCAATCGTCGCCGCCCAGGTGGTTGTCGCCGTTGGTGGCCTGCACCTGGATGGTGGAGAAGCCGTCGTCGTCCTTGCCGATTTCCAGCAGAGACACATCGAAGGTGCCGCCACCGAGATCGAAGACCAGGATGCGCTCGTCTTCCTTGCCCTTTTCAAGGCCGTAGGCCAGTGCGGCTGCGGTCGGCTCGTTGATGATACGCAGGACGTTCAGGCCGGCGATCTTGCCGGCGTCCTTGGTGGCCTGACGCTGGGCGTCGTTGAAGTATGCCGGGCAGGTGATCACGGCGTCGGTGACCGGTTCGCCAAGGTAGGCTTCGGCGTCGCGCTTCAGCTTCATCAGGACCTGGGCGGAAATCTCCTGCGGGGTCCACTTCTTGCCGTCGATCTCAACGGTCCAGTCGGTGCCCATGTGGCGCTTGACGGAGCTGATGGTGCGGTCGACGTTGGTGACGGCCTGGCGCTTGGCGACTTCGCCGACCAGGATTTCGCCGGACTTGCTGAAAGCCACGACCGACGGTGTGGTGCGAGCGCCTTCGGCGTTCACGATAACGGTGGGCTGGCCACCTTCAAGAGTTGCGATGCAGGAATTGGTAGTACCCAGATCGATGCCAACTGCGCGTCCCATATTTGGTCTCCTTTGCAATAGGTTCGCTATACGTTCTTTTCGTTCTTCGCTCGAGTTTCGGATCGCCGTTTCCGGATTGCCGTCTCTCATGCTTTCCAAAACTTGAGCCTACACCACTCAACTTTGAATCGCAAGTTATTATTCCCAAAATCGCAAAAATTCTTGAGCACACTTCACTCAACTTTGCGCAAAACCCAAAACCGCCGGCGCTGGGGAGCATCTCAGCGTCGGCGGTTTTGGGGATTATCGGAGGTTATTCAGCCAATCAGCGGTCGTTCTTGGCGGCCTTCGCGGTCTTGATGAGCATCGCGACTGCAACCAGCATGGCGATCGCAACAGCCGCAGCCAGTACCGCGGTACCGGTCTTGCCCAGCAGAGCGGCACCGAACGGACCGGCCTGCGCGCTGTCGGAAACCTTGCCGGAAGCGATCACGCCGTTCTTGTCAGCGTTGCCAGCGCCTGGCTTGCCGTTGTTCTTGTCGGCGGAGTTGGCGGCCGGAGCCTGAAAATCGACGGTCACGGCCTTGCCGGACTGGCGGCCGGTGACGGTGAGCTTGTATTCGGAACCTTCGGTGACGCCGTCCAGCGCGATCGGAGTGGTCTGTGCGGTCTTGACGCGCACGCCGGAGAGCGGAGTGGAGGAATCGGACGCGGCCACGGTCTTGTCGTTCTTGTCCTTCAGCTCGTAGCTGAGCACAGCGTCGCCGTTGAAGCCGTCGACGTCCGCGGTGAACTTGCCGTCGGCAGCAGAGACCTTCACAGTGCCGTTGTCAGACAGTGCCTTCTGCGATTCGGTGGAAGCGGCCAGTCCCAGAGCGCCGGCGATCGTGTAGAAGTTGTCGGTCTGGTCGGTCAGGCCGATGACGCGCTGCGCGCCAGGGCCGGAAGCGGCGATGCGCAGCTGGGTGCCGGTGTGCTCCATGCCGCCGCCGTTGTAGCCGCCGTCTGCATCGCGAGAATCGTCCTGCGCGGTGCCGTAGGAGACGACCATGTTGTTGCCATCAGCGGTCTTCAGCACGGTGGACAGCGCGTAAGCCGGCTGGGCATTGAGGATCTGGGAAGTGTGCGCGTGGTCGGCGGTGACGATCACCAACGTGTTCGTGAGGTCCACGTTCTGCATGGCGTAGGCGATGGCCTGGTCGAAGTCGTCGGTCTCGCCAATCTGGCCGCAGGCGTCGCCGGCGTGGTCCTGCTTATCGATCGAGGCACCCTCGACCTGCAGGAAGAAGCCGTTCTTCCGGCCGTTCGGGTTGGCGTTCAGCAAATCGAGCGCCTTCTTGGTCATGTCCTTGAGCGAGGAGCCCTGATTGCCGAGCCAGCCGGCGTTCGGGGTGCACACGGTCGGGTTGGCGTCCTTAGCTGGATCCTTGGCGGTGGCCTTGGACGGGTTGAACTTGGTCGGCATGTTACCGTCGCTCATCAGGGCGAGCACTGGCTGGCCGTCCTTGTACTGCAGCGCGTTCATGGCAGCCGGATCGTTCTCGACGGTCTGGAAGCCCATTTCCTTGGCCTGCTCCCACACAGTCTTGCCCTTGTATTCACCGCCCTGCACGGTCTGACGGAAGTACTGGGAACCACCGCCGATGGTTACGTCGGCGCGGGTGTCGAGCAGCTGCTCGGAGATGGAGCCGATGCCGCCGTTTTCCTTAAGCTGGTTGATGAGGCACTGCTTGGAGGCATTGTTGAACGTGCCGTCGGTCTTGCCCTGTGGGCCGTAGCAGGCACGTTCGGACGAATGCGATTCCAGCACGGCCGGGGTAGCATCCTGGATTTCGGCGGTGGTCACATTGCCGGTGGCTTTGCCGGCCGCCTTGGCCAGCTCGAAGAGGTTCAGCTGCGGATTGCCGTAAATATCAACGTCAACGGCGTTGTTGTAGGTCTTGGTGCCGGTGGCCCAGGAGGAACCGGAGGCGGAGGAATCGGTTACGGGGGTAAGCTTGCCCGGGTTGGGGTTAGCTACCAGTTTGCCGTCGTCATCCTTGCCGACAGCGCTGTCCTTGCTGCCGTTGCCGACCGAGAAGGTGGTGTACTGGCCAGTACCAGCCTGCACGTCACCAAGCGCGCTCGGCTGGCCGACCGCGTCAAGTCCGTCGAAGTGGCCGTTGGCACCCTTGAGATAGTCGCGGGCGACGGTGATTTCCGAATCGCCCATGCCGTCGCCGATGAACAGCACCACATTCTTGGCTTTTTTGTTGCCGATAGCTGCGATGCGTTGCGCGCCGCCGTGCTGCGCCAGTTCCGCAACGGACTTGCCGTTGGGGCTGTACGTGGTGTCAGCTGCGAGCGCCGGCGCGGCAAGCGCACCGAGCGTTGCGACGGAGGCGAGGGCCGCGATTGCGCCCGTGAGAGCCTTGTGCTTGCTCATGTTCCTTCTTTCTTCCATGCAGTTTCGTCTGTGCCGTCCGGTTTCGTCGATTCGTTGCGATCGAGGCGGTTTCCCGATTCGGTTTCCCGATTTCGGAGTCCCGTTTTCGGCTATACCTTCCAGCTATGCGGAACCTTTCCGCAACTGCATTTGCTTGGATCTTTCGATTCCACTGCTCACGCTATGTGCCGCAAGCCAACGCACACCGCACTACAGAAGAACGACAGATGAACACTCATCGCCATATGATGAACGCAACATATCCACCGCATGAACAGGGGGAATACGGCCAATAAAATCGCCATATTCCGTCAAACAACACCCCCACCGCACCCCACAAGCCAAAATCCCCCACTGGCTGGATAAATCCAACCTCTCAGACCCCACTCACACGCCAAAAATCCCAGTGACTGGATAAAAACCACCTCTGACGCACCACTCACGCGACTAAATCATCCAGCCACTGGGAAAAATGCCCGCGCCACTCAGCCCCGCGCATCGCCTTTACGGCCACGAACACGGACCGCACCAGCAGCACGCACAGATAGCAGGCGAACATAATCGCCCCAACTCGTGGCGAAACCTCCCCCGCAATCCACGTACCGAGCGGCGCGGTCACGGCCGCGGCCACACCAATAATCAGCGCGGTTTTCACATGCGCTAGCCTGCGCTTCAAGTTCGCCGCGCTGGTCGTGATCGAATTCGGAAACATTGCCAACAGCGAAGTGCCGCGCGCAACCAGGTCGGACGCGCCAAACAGCATCGACAGAGACGGCACCGCAAGCGCACCACCCCCAATGCCCAGCAGCCCCGCCAGCGTGCCGATGACCACACCCAGCAACGCCAAGCCAATGCCGGTCACCACCGTCATGACGATCTGGTGGTCGCGCGACGGAACGAAACTCACCTGATTGATCACCACAAACACGAGAAACGCTACGAAAATCCACCGCAGCACCAATTCCGGCAGCCGCGACAGCAGCCAACTGCCGATCTGCCCGCCGACAAACATGCCGCAAAACAGCAGCGCCGCGGCGAGCCAGTCGACGTGCCCGCCGGTCGCGTACGAAATGACGCCGGAAATGGAGGTCGGCACGATCGCCAGCGTGGACGTGGCGGCCGCGTTGCGTTGTGACAAGCCGAGCCAGACGAGCGCGGGCACGATCACCGTGCCGCCGCCGATGCCGAACGTGCCCGACAACACGCCCACCAGCAGCCCGACGACGACCAGCACGACAATGCTGCGCGCCGATCCGTCGAGCGCAGTTTCGCCCGTTTGCATTTTCTGCGCTTGCATTTTTTGCGATTCTGCTTGCGATTCGGTTATTTGCGATTCCGACAAGCCGGTTTCGTCCGCCCGCGATTCCGCCCGCACTTCCGACCGCGCACCGTTCCGTTGCGTTTTCGAGCCTTCCACGCCTTCCGCGCTTTTCGAGCCTTGAACCGTATCTTCCGTATCGCCAGCCGCATCCATTTCGGTCACCCCGCGCCCAACTTCATTCCTCATATCCGTCACCCGCCGAATTCCACAACCTGTCCGACGCCGCGCCCAGCACCCGCACGACAAGCCATCGCCCATACCCCCTTCTCTCACGATCGCGACAAAATCGGCAGAATCGCAAGTCGTGAGCAAAAAGGGGTGTAAAAAGCGCCCAAAACCGCCAAAAACCGCCTGAATCATACCCCCATTTGCTCACGACCAAACAAAACAAGCCCAAAACACAAGACGTGAGCAAAAGGGGAGGCCCCCAACAGCAACTGCACACTAGCCGAGCACTGCAACCGACCACATCACATCGCCAATCGCAGCACGCAGCCATACGTGCGTCGCGACCCGTACACCTCACCCACATTTTGTAACCCAAAATAACCCATCACGGTAACAAAAGCCGGAGGAGCGAACCAAAAACCAGTCAGAACCAGTACAAACCCACACGCCATCCGCATTTTGTAACCCAAACAGGCCCACCACAGTAACAAAAGCCGGAGGAACAAGCCAAAAGTCGGGAAACGAGGCAGCCAAGGCCCCAGCAAAATCCAGCGGCACTACCGCGCGCCGGACGAGTGGCGCACCTTCAGACACCTCAGCCAGCCGCACTACCTCCGCACGCCGGACGAGTGGCGCGCTCCAGCACCAGACGCACACGCACCGGCCACGCGACTGTGCCGCACAATCCAGGAGCGCCGCCACAGCCCGGCCAACCACACGAGAGCGCACCCAACAATCAGCACCAGCAGCCCCACAACCACAGCCGCCACAGCCGTCATCTCCCCCGGCTCGTCATACTGCGTGGAATCAGGCACTTTCGGATTCGGAATTCGGTGCCCGCGCACGAACAGCCTGTGTGAGTTGACACCGTACGGCGTGCACGTGATCAGCGTCGCGTAATCGGCCCCGGACTCAATATTCAGCTTGCTGATTTCGCTCGGCAGCACCACTGAGATCTGGTCCACTTGGTACGTGTAGGTTTCGTCGAGCACGTGGAATGCGAACGTGTCGCCTTTTTGCAGCTCGTCCAGGCCGGTCAGCAACCGGGCGGACGGCAGGCCGGTGTGCCCGGAGACCACCGCGTGCGTGGTCGCTCCGCCTACGGGCAGCGATGTGCCGGCCAAATGTCCGGCGGCGATCTGCAGTACGCCGTCGCTGGTGCCGTGGTAGACGGGCAGTTTCACTTTGATGCGCGGGATGGTCACGTATCCCATGATGCCGGTGCCGGTCACGTCGAGCGTTTCATCATATTCGCGCTTCTGCTCGTCGGTCATGTGCCACCGGTCGCCGTTCGCGGCGAGCCGTTCGTTGTATTCGCGTGCCGCTTTCAGCATGGCCTTGCGTTCGGCGCCGGACATGTCTTTGGTCTGTTCCACGTAGCCCGCCACGGCGTACGACTGGTGCATGCGGTTCCACCAGTCGCTGAATGTCGGATATGCGATGAGGCCCAGCGCGCCGATCATGGCAATCGCGGAGATGGCAATCATCACATTGAGCAGCGCATTCGATTTCTTATGCTTGGCAGCCGGTTTAACCTGCGCACCCGGTTTAACCTGCGCATCCAATTCGACTTGCGCAGCTGGCTTGGCGTCCGATTCATCCGTCACGTTATTTATGCTACGCCCGCTTCCGCAAAGCCGTCTTGGCAACGATCAGCAGCACCAAGCCCGCGCCCAAGATGGCCACGGCAATCCAAGCGGCCTGCTGCACGTCGGCGCCGGTGTGCGGCTGGTCCGGCGTGGTGGGTGGCGTGTGCGTGTTGGTGATTTCAGTGGAGTCGCCTTCCACATCGGAGATGGTGGTGTAGCCGTCGGGCACCGCCGCTTCGACCACGGTCCATTCGTGGTCCGCGTCGAGATCCGTCCACAAATGCGTCCACTTGTTGGACTCGTCCAGTTTCACGTTTTCCACGGGCTCGCCGTCGCGCAGGAGTTTCACGGTGATGGATTCGGGGCGCTTGCCGTCAGAATTGTTCCGGTCGTTCCAGATTTTGCGCACGGTGCGTTCCACGGTTTTCGGCGGTTGCGCCACACATTCGGTTTTCGGTTCGATACTCAGCACACGCGACCCGCCGGAGACGCCGTCTTCGGGCACTGCGACGAGCATGCTGCCGGAAGAGCACGTCCATGTCTGGTTCTTTCCGGAGGCGTTGGCGACCTTCACGTCAACGCTGTCGGACACGGCCAAGTACAGGCCGTCGGACAGTCCGGTGAAGGTCAGATGCCCGGAGGCGTTGGTGACACCGGTTGCCGTGGCGTCGGGTTTGTTCACCGCGATGAGTCCGGCGAGCGTGTTGGCCATGTCTCGCCACACCTGCGCGTCCTTGCCGGTCATCTTCGACCAGTCGACGGGGTAGGCGGTGGAGTCGGTGAACGGTGCGACGGGTTCGAAGGTGGCGCCGCCGCTTGCCGGGATCTGCCCGACTTTGTAGAGGTTGAAGCTGGCGTCCGAAATGGCGAAGTTGGTAGAATCGTCGCCAGTTTCGGAGTCCGAGCTTTTATGTTGGTAAGAAATGGCTATGCTGCCGCTGGCAGAGTCTGTTGTTGGAGCCGCGACGGCATCGCGAGTAGTGAATGCACAGGCTGCCGCGGCGAATGTGGCGGCGAATGCGCAGCATGCGGCGATGACGCGGCTTGCGATCGTGCGTTCCTTCATTGCCGACCCCTCTTCTGTGGATTGGAAAGTAAGCATGTTTGATTCGCCCCCCAACGGCAAACCGGAAAATATATGGAGCCAGGCTGGATACTCAAGAAAATTAGGCAGTGTACAAGGGATTGAGGTCTTTATGCCTGACCGGCCTCCCCTCGTCTCGCCAAGGTGATCATTGCTGCCGCTCCTTTGCCTTGAGGGCCAGGAGACCAACCATGATCGCGGCGGTCAGTGAGCGGGCGCGCGAAAGCACGCGACCGGATGCCGATCGCATTCCCGAATAGTGCTGTGGCGCATTCTGCATGGTACCGTTACGCAGCTGCTTCATCCTGTCCCCCTGCCGCACGACTACAGCCCCCTCTAAGTTCCTTTCCAAGAGGTGACATCCTTTGCAGGAACGTCAACTCCCATGCTCTTCATTGCGCATATAGCGGTCTGCTATACACTTCTCCTCACTTCATACCCTCGTTTGAGTACCCCTCAATGATAACCTTTGCAGTTATGAAAATCAATGAAATACTGCTACCCTACCCCCGCGACGCGTTATACCCTCCTCAAAATACTGCAATAAAGGCAAACATCGGCTGATATACCGCCGTTCCCGGCATTGCACAGACCACACTATCTCTGCAAATTTATTTTCATTATCACGCAGGAAATCGTACCCCCTTCTACGTGTTGCAACAAATAATTCTGCAAACATTTTCATATTTTGCATGCACTATTCGTTCCGTTGTACAACGAAAACAAAGCAAACCGCCCCTAAAAACAGCCCCCGTTATAACGCCATCATGACCACGGCACCATTACCAGCGAAACTGAGCGAATCGCATCCGCAACGACAATCGAAGCCTCCCGACCGACATGCAGATGCGGAGCAAAAAAAATGTGTCATGATCCTGATTTTCGCCGCAAATTTCGAATCATGACACATCCAGATGCCGAAAAAGCCAATTTTTCAACCGGCTCATACCCCCGACACGCAATTTCGGCGGATTCGAACCAGTACGGGGGTGCACGATGTGTCACGATCCCGAAAAACAGCCCAAAATCAGAATCGTGCTACATATACGGGGGTGCGGAAACACAAACTCGGCCCCCGCAATAAAAACATCAACAATCCACAGAAGTAAAAAACACACGCAGACACAACCGGCAACCAATGCAACTATTACGGACGCACCGACTTCCTCACAAACGTCAGCAGCCCATCATAATCGAGATCCCCATTCGCAACTGAAAGAATGGAATGAAGCAGCTCACCATGATCAAAAGTCGCAGCAATGCCGCCTTCGCGTAAAAGAACCAGCATCAACGCCAATCCCGTACGCTTATTCCCATCAACAAAAGGATGCTGCGTAATCACCTCATATCCCAACCTCACCGCCTTCTCGCACAACGTAGGATACAAGTCCTCGCCCGCGAAACTCATCCAAGGAGAAGCCACGCATCCCTCAAGACAAGACAAGCTCCGCACGCCACCAGATCCACCATGACGACGTATCTGCAAATCGTGAATAGCAAGCACCGCAGGAACGTCAATCGGCTGCGTAACACTACGATTCACGCGCAAGAACCTCGAAGACATCGCGATACTCGTCATCTATCGCCCGGGCAGCATCAAGGTACCGATCCTGCACCGCATCCTGCCGCGACCCTTGAGCCGGTGCCGCAACCGGATCCAGCGGAACGATCTTGAAAGCAGGCTTGTTGTTCTTAAAGACGGTAACGGAAACACGGTCATGCATGACTTTGTCCGTGATGACTTTCAAATCGCGACGCACATCCGTATAGCTAGCCGTTAGTGGCATCACAGCCCCCATCCTTTGTATGGCACCATATTCAGTACATTATATTGTACAGAATTCTTTTATCGGACAGCGCCTGTCCAACTTCCGGATCATCGATACGTGAAGACTGCCACCGGCGGCGCGGATGCGGAACAAAATGTGTCACGATCCCGAAAAACAGCCCAAAATCAGAATCGTGCTACATATACGGGGTATCGAAGCATTATGACGAGGTGCAAAGGCATTACGGGGATGCAGGGACGCAAACCCAACCACCAAACCGCACAATCAAACAGCAGCGTTACCCACAAGGTTGAAAGCACACGAGGGCGCACACCACTTCGACCCCGCAAGGATTCCGAGCCCTACACAACGCAGCCAAAATACCAGCCAAAACACCGAGGTTCCGAATAAGACCACAATGCGACCATGCCCCGCTCATCTTCGACCCCAGCAGCCTCGGCGAAATCGCGCCCAGGCCCAGAACCGGAACCTACTGCTCCCCGCCGAACACGGAATCAGTGCCACGCAGCACCAGCTGCGCACGCACCACTTCGTACGGGTTCTCCAGCGGCTCCCCCGCGATGAGCTTCACGGCCTTTTGCGCGGCCGCGCGACCCATCGCATACGGATCCTGTCGCATGGTGGTCAGGTTCACGGTGTCGGCGTACGGCGAATCGTCGAAGCCGATAATCGAGTAATCAGAAGGCGTGTGGTGGCCGTACCGTTCCAAACGCAGCACCAGCGGAATCGCCATCATATCCATCTGGCAGCAGATGGCGTCCGGGAATTCGTCGAGCGCCAGCAGCGCGGTCAATGCCGAATCGGCGAACGTCTTGCCACGCGGCACGGAAACGACGCGCCACTTGAAGTCGTGCGTGCTTTCCATGGTCTTGCAGGCGCGGATGAAGCCCTGTCCACGCGAGTCGATGGAGGAATTGATGGAGTCGATGGCGTCGGAGCACACGTACACGATGTTTTTGTGGCCAAGGTTGATGAGGTGCTGCGCGGCGGTGAACATGCCGTCCTCATCGTCGATGGAGATGGTGGCGTCGAATCCGCTTTGCGTCGGCGTATTGATGCCGATGATCGGCACGTGGATGCGTTTGAGCTGCTGGATTTCCTTCGGATCCACGCCGAACGACGTTACGAATACGGCGTCCACGTTGCGGCGGACGGGCAGATTCGTGAAGAATTCCTTGCGATTTTCGGCGGTGTCGACATGCTGGAACAGCGAGATGTCGTACCCGGCGTCGTGCATGACGGAGTCGATGCCGGCGAACACTTCCGTATTGAACCAGCTGGTGATTTCCTCGTTCATCAGCATCGCCACACGGTACGATTGGCCGGATTTCAGCGACGTGGCGGAACGGGAGATGTTGAAATCAAGCTTGTCCGCCGTTTCCAGCACCTTGCGACGTGTACGTTCGGACACCAGTTCCGGACGCTTGAACGCGCGCGATACCGTGGAAATCGACACACCCGCGGCCTTGGCCACCTCGCGAATGCCTGCTCTATCCATCTCTCAACCCCTTTGCGGTTCTAGCATCATAATCACAAACGTTTCCAACCTTGGAAACACTCGCTTGAGCCGCGATGCTCTCTCAATCTGTTTCTATCATACTGCGAACGTTGTCAAAAATCACGCCAGTGTTGCACAAATCGCACAAATTATCAAAATAACCGGGTAAACCGCGTAAAAAGCCCATTTCGTCCACTGATGCTTATAGCCCAGCTTGCCGTTGTAGTAGTGCACGAACGCCACGCCCACGCCCGGCGCGATCATCATCACGGCGCCGAACAGGCCAGCGGTGAACATCATGGAATTCTCATGCGAGCGCATCAGCGTGAAGATCAGCACGAAGCCAAGTGTCACGGAACCGATGCTCATCATGTGCTGGCGTAGGCCGATACGCAGCAGCAGGTCCCACAGCAGGCCGATTACCACCAGGCCGACCGAAAGGACGACCCGCATCGCCTTCTGGTAGCGTGCGGCCACCCATTCAAGCGCGGCGAGCACCACGAACGCGATGAACAGACCGAACACCGGATTCTGCGAATTGAAGTCGAAGGTCTTGCCGGAGGTGGCGAGGTCATACGGCACTTCGCAGATCAGCGCGAGCAGCAGCAGCTGCACGCCATATGCGACGCGATTGTGTGTTTCACGGAAACCACGGACCAGCAGCCATGCGTAAATCGGGATCGCGAACCAGGATGCCACCTCGCTCAGCACCACGGCGGTCAGCGATGTCATGTTGTTGAGGTCCGATCCGAAGAACAGCGGAACGATGGTGGTGCTGCCGGCGGAGAAGAACAGCGCCACCGCGCCGATGACCTTGAGTTGGAACACCGTCAGTCCACGATGCTTCCTTCTCTTGCGGCGCATGCCGCCGAATCCGATCTGGTCGGTCACATCGGTTCCGGCGCCGTTCTCGGCGTATCCTTCCATACATCCTCCTCAGTATTGGGACGGCGCGCCAGGCGCTCCCACGTCACACATCACGCGCTATCTATCACGCGTTCAGCACGAATTTCAGCAATCCGTCGTAATCGGCTCCGGTAAACGAACATACCGCATGCTCTGACGCCGCCGGATCATTGGCGGGCGAAATCTCCGTGCGGAAATACGCGGCATCAAGTCCCGCGGCATTGGCGCCGATGATGTCGTTGCGTTCGTCGTTGCCCACCATGAGCGCATGCTTGGCGGTGACGAATTCGCGGTCGAGCGCCAGCATGTACAGCTCGCGGGACGGCTTGCGCATCTTCTCCTCACTGGAGATGATCACGTCGTCCAGCACGCTCGCCAAACCGGTCATCTCCAGTTCGGGCCTCGTGTAGCATGCCTGCGCGTTGCTCAGCAGCACCACCACGACGCCGGCGTCCTGCAGACGTTCGATCATATCCAGCGCGCCCGGATACAGACGGATCATGCTGGTGCTGGCCTGGCGGAACGCCCATGCGGCCTTTTCCGCGGCCTGCGGCAGCGCCAATCGGCGTTCCGCCTCATCGTCGCGGTTCATGAGCAGCGAGCGGTACACGGGCAGGATGTCAAATTCCCCCCACCCGTCGCGCACGATCGCACGATTGGCCTGGTGCACCATCTCACGCGCCTCAAGTTGGTCGAACCGTTCGCGCATCTCGTCAAGCGACCCATACTGCGCGCCCAGTTCATGCACGCAGTCATATAAAGCCTGCCAGGCGGCTTCGCTTTGCTCATCGGTACGAATATCGATCAGTGTTCCGTACAGGTCGAAGAACACCACCTCATATCGTGGATCTTGCGCTCCGGTTTCCACTTTCGTGTCCTTTCTGGTCTTCCGGCCTCGTTGCCGTAGCGGGGGGCACGGCGACCGCCACTTTGCGATCGCCGCATGGGTTCTCTCTTCGAGAGTATTACTGCAACCTCCAGATTGCAAACGTATGCGCCGGCATGATCAGATAATCGTCGTCACCTCCCCCTGTGCTGACGCCACCCCCTCTGCCGGACACTCCAAGGCAGCACCAGTAACGATGCATCTCACCGGAATCGCCTTCCACAGCCGCGGCGGCCACGTCCACCACGCCGGTGCGATCGGACGGATTGACGGCCACCAAGTAATCACCGACGCGGAACACCAGCTCATCGCCTTCCGTGTCGACGATCTTGCGATTGCCGTCGAACCATCGCGCATCGCTTTTGCGCAGGGCGATCAGCTTCGCATAGAAATCGATCAGATCGCGCATATGCCAAGCGCGGTTCCAATCCAGCCAGTTGAGCTCCTTGGTCGAATCGTACGAATCGGAATTGCCGTATTTGGTGCGCGCGAACTCCTCGCCGGACAGCATGAACGGAATGCCTGCCGATGTGAGCACGATGCCGGCGGACAGACGATTGGCCCCCAGCACATCGCGCAACGCCTGTGCCATCTCCGGTCCGACGGCGTCCAGTCCCTGTTCGGAGAAATCGGCGTCATGCAGCGCCTTCGGCACATCCACCGTGTTTTCCTCGTCGCCTTCGGCCACGGCGCTGCCCAGCGAGCTCGCCGCAAGACTGGCGCATAGCTTGTCCCACAAGGTCAGGTCATCATGCGCGGAAACGTATTGGATCACCTGCCCAGCAACGCCTTCCGGCCGGTCGCTATGGCGCCAGGCGTCCACCGCCTCGCGCACGGCCACGGCGTTGGCGTGCATGCCGCCGTTCACGTAGCCGGGGCGATCCGAATAGAACACGTGGCCTTTGATGGTGTCGCGCGTGGTGTCGCAGAAGTGGCCGATGCGATCGTCCAACTGCGCAAGCCCCTGCTTGCCGGCGAGCAGCGTGTCCGCGGGAAGTGGCGCCGACGCGCCTGCGGACCACGGTTCGCCATACATGAGGATGTCACGGCCGCGGCCGGGAATCTCGTTCAACGCGGCGCGCACGGCGTTCATGGTGTCCACGTCGATCAGGCCCATCAGATCGAAGCGGAAGCCGTCCATGTGGTATTCGCGCGCCCAGAACGTCACGGATTCCACGATGAACCGGCGGAACATCTTGCGTTCGGTGGCCATATCGCAGCCGCAGCCGGAGCCGTTGGCGAACGCCCCGTTGGGCTTGCGGCGCAGGAAGTATTTCGGCACCGTACGTTCGAACCAATTGTCGGTGGAGAACATGTGGTTGTAAACCACATTCATGATCACCTTGATGCCCGCACTGTGCAGCGCCTGCACCATCTGCTTGACTTCGCGGATTCGTGTGGTGCCGTCGAACGGATTGGTGGAGTACGAGCCTTCCGGCACATTGTAATTGATCGGATCGTAGCCCCAGTTATAGCGGTCGCAGGTCGTTTCGTCCACTGAACCGAAGTCGTAAATCGGCATCAGCTGCACTGCAGTGATACCAAGCTTCTTCAGGTACGCAAGGCCGGTCGGAAAGTCGGGATGGCCTTCCAACGACGTACCGTCATCGGTGAACGCAAGATACTTGCCGCGGTGCGATTCAGGGAAACCTCCGGCGGGATCGTTGCTGAAATCGCCCACGTGCGTTTCCCAGACCACGGTCTGCGCAAGCGGCACGTCGGGTATGACGTCGTGTTCCCAATCGTCAGGATTCGTGCGATTGAAGTCCACGACCATGCTGCGGCGGCCATTCACGCCCGTTCCGTAGGCCCACGGGTCGGCGACGCGGTCCACGGAACCGCAATCGCGTTCAATCAAAAAGTCGTAATACACGCCGTGCTTGTTGTCGGCGAAATCATACGTCCAGGAACCGTCGGATTCCGGACGCATCATGTACTGTCCAATCAGAGCGTCGCCGCTTTCCCCCATGGAGCCACGCGAGAACAGTCTCAGGGTCACCTTTTGTGCGGAAGGAGCCCAGAGAGCGAACTGGGTGCCGGATTGAGCAACCACGGCACCCAGAGGCCGTTCCAGACACAGCGGGAACGGTTCGGCAACGCTCGTATTCGGCTGTTCGAACTTGTCTACGAGCGTCATTTCATCACCTTTCTTTTAGCTCTTCACGGAACCAGCCATGGATTCCTGGTAGAAGCGCTGCATCACAATGAACAGGATGGCGATCGGAACGGAGATCACGACCGCGGCCGCGGCGAAGCGGGCAAACCAGTTCTGGATATATTCCTTCTGCAGCATGAGCCACAGGCCCAATGCCACGGTGTAGTTGGATTGCGTACGGCAGATCACCTTGGCCATGACAAAGTCGAGCCACGGGGTCAGGAAGCCGATGATGGCCTGGTAGACGATCATGGGCTTGCAGATCGGGATGATGATCTTATGGAACACCTGGAAACGGGTGCAACCGTCGAGCAGGGCGGCTTCGTCCAGCGAGGTCGGAATGGTGTCCATATAGCCCTTCATCACGTAGAAGCCAGCGCCGGAACCGGCGGAGTACACGAGAATCAACGCCACGGTAGTCATGGTGCCGCTTGACAGGCCCAAGGCCTTCAAGATGAAGTAGATGGCGGTGACGGCCATGATACCCGGGAACATGCCAAGAATCAGCACAACGTTCATGAAAGTCTTGCGCACACGGAAACGCATACGGCTCATGCAGTATGCCACGGAGAGCACGAAGACCAGAGAAATCGCACAGGTGAAGCAGGCGATGATGAACGTGGTGCCGAACATCTTCGGGAAGTCCAACACGTTGCGGTCGGTGAACAGCACCCTATAGTTGTCCAGAGTCCACTCCTTCGGGAAGAAGGAGCTGGTGTACGGGGCGGTGTTCTTATTGAACGACTCCGCGAACACCCATACGATTGGGACGAGCCAGATGACGGCCAGAATGGCCAAGAACAAGTGGGCGAACACGTCGCCGGTGATACGGCGGATCTTCTGGTCGTGCAGAAGGCCGTGGCTTTCCACTTTGGTTGCGGAATGCTTGTTGCTCATCGGAATGCCTCCTCATTCTTATAGAAGCCGGAATTGCGGTAGGTGATCAGCGAAACGATGGCCAACACGACGAAGGTCATGATGCCGATCACGGCACCGAGATTGTAATCCTGCTTGTCCACGGTCAGCTTGTACAGCCAGGTGATAAGCAAATCAGTGGAGCCTGCGGAATCGCCCAATGGCGTAGGATCGCCGCCGGACAGCAGATAAATGACGTTAAAGTTGTTCACATTGCCCGTGAAGGTGGTGATCAGATACGGGGTGAGCACGAAGATAATGTACGGCATGGTGATCTTAGTAAAGATCTGCCACCAGTTGGCACCGTCGATCTTCGCCGCCTCATACTGATCGGCCGGAATGTTCTGCAGAATACCAGTGATCTGCATGATGATGTACGGAATACCGACCCACAGGTTGAGGTTGATGACGATTACGGTGACACGGGCCCAAGTGGCGTTGGTGAAGAACGGCAGCGGACTATCGATCCAACCCCACGTCTGCAGCATGCGGTTCACCGCGCCCTGCGGCTGGAGCATGGTGTGCATGACCAACAGGGACACGAACTGCGGCACGGCGATGGACATGGAGAAGCATGCGCGCCAGAAACCCTTGAAGTGGGTGGTCTTGCGGTTGATGATCATGGCCACGAACATGCCGAAGAAGAAGTTCAGGAAAGTGGCGAAGAAGGCCCAGACCAATGTCCACACCAGCACACGTCCGAACAGTACGGCGTTAACGGTGCCGCCGCTGTTGGAGAAAACCTTGGCGAAGTTCTCAAAGCCGACCCAGTGGAACAGCACGAGGTGATTGTGGTCATAGCTGGTGAATGCCATTGAAATCATGAAGATCAACGGCAGCACGGTGAACACGGCGATGCCCAGCGTGGGCAGGAACATCAGCAGAACGTGCGCCTTGGCATCGAGCAGCTCGCGGACATCGTCCATGAAGCTCGGAGCCTTGCCGTTCTCCTCGAGCAGCACCTGGGACTTGTATGCAGAGCGCACGGACATGACCCACAGGCCGATGAAGGCAGCGGTGATAACCAGAGTGGCGACACCGTACAACAGGATGACCACGGAACGGTCAGGTTCAGTGTAGACCCAGAAGCCGTCGACCAGCTTCTTGCCGCCTGCATTGGTGCCCAAGGTCGGCAACTTGGAAAGATAGTCCACGCCATTGATTGCCATGAACACGAAGTATGCGATTTCCAGCGCCAGCATGGCAATGCCCTTGACATACTGCTTGCGCACGATATTGCCAAGACCAAACACCACTGCGGAAAGCTTAGTGAACAGGTCACCACGCCGGAACGCCGCCCACCGGCGCGACATGCACGTGATCCTCGATCTCGTGCCAGGCCACACCAGCGAGGAACACGAGTGGTTCCACCGCAGTTGCAAGGTCGAACGAAACAATTATTCCGACCGCTACATCTGGACAGACTCATGGATCTCCGGTGGCGACGGACTGCCATTCATCGGCGGCGAATCGCCCCGCAACGGTACCTACATCTTGAACTTCTTCAAATGCCAGCCGGCGCTCAACTACGGTTTCGCGCACCCCGAACGTAGCTGGCAGAAGCCAGCCCTTGGTCCGGACGCGAAGGCCACTTGCGACGCGATGGTGGACGTCATGCGGTTCTGGCTTTCCCGTGGCGCAGACGGCTTCCGCGTGGATATGGCCGACAGCCTCGTCAAAAAGGACGATGAGGGCAAGCCTTACACCATCCGCACCTGGCAGTACATGTTCGCCCGGATCCGCCCGGCCTTCCCCGAAGCCGCGTTCGTTTCGGAATGGGGACGGCCAGAGGAGTCGATGGCCGCCGGCTTCGACATGGATTTCTATCTCGATTGGCGTTGGGACGGCGTTCCCAACGGCTACAACATGCTGTTGCGCAACGTGGACGACCCGTTGAGCCGCAAGGGCGACAAGAGCTATTTCAACGCCGATTCCGGCACGCCGATCAGCGAATTCCTGGACGAGTACGAGCCGCGTCTGCGCGAAGCGGAAACGGCCAACGGAAATTTTAATTTCATCACCTGCAACCACGACACCGCACGCGTGGCGCCGCGACTGTCGCAGCGCGAAATCGCCCTGGCATACTGCACGCTGTTCGCGATGCCGGGCGTGCCGTTCCTGTATTACGGCGACGAAATCGGCATGCGATACCGCGCACTGCCCGGCAAAGAAGGCGGCTACGTGCGCACCGGTTCGCGCACACCGATGCAGTGGGGTGCGAACGACGCATCCGGAGCACTTCACGTGTCCGATTCTGCAGAATCGGACACTCGGGATGGCGATGTGACCGGTGGCAGCTACCTGCCCGCCGACCCATCCGCCGACGCCCCGACCGTCGCCGCACAGCAGGCCGACGCCGAATCACTGTGGCATACGGTGCGCTCCATACTCCACGTCAAGAGGGAATGCGACGCCTTGCGGTCGGGGGCTACGTTCCATGCAATCGAACGCGATAGAGTGTTCGTTTTCGAGCGTTCCACCCACCTGCAGAAGCTGATCATAGCCGTCAATCCAAGCCGCGATTGCAAAGCTTTGCAGTTACCAGATGGTATTTATCGGACGATTTTCAGCATCGGCGAAAACGAAATTAGCGGCACTTCGCTGCGTCTAGGTCTGCAAAGCTTTGCAATTCTCGAAGCCGAGTAGCAGACGAGCAATGCCCCGTTGGAATAATCGTTTGCAATGCGGAGCGCTGCGCCTTCGTATTGCAAACGATAGTCAATATGGAAAAACAATTCCGGTTATCTATATTCCTGAAATTAGAGCAAAATCGCAATATAGCAACACTCTCTTACCGCAAAACACGCTTTGAAAACGATATCATACCGTGATATAGTTATCTTTGGTGCGAATGCCACCAGCATCGAAGCTGCGGCAATCGCAAGCAATGTAGCATGTCAGCCGTCACAAACGGCGCGGAAAGAAGGGACCCATGACACAGACCCAGCAGACCGAAAGCGCAGAACGCATCGCACGGCCTCTTATCCAGCTCGCCAAGCTCAATGGCATTTCCACGTCGTATATCGACCAGCTCGGCACCTATGTGGAAATCCGCGACGAAGTGCTCGTCTCCGTATTGGCCGCACTCGGCGTGGACGCATCCAGCGACGAAGCGATCACCGCCTCCTATGCGGCGACCCAGCAGCGCATCGCAGACACACTTGTTGAGCCGACCGTCGTGAAGTTCATCGGCAAGGAAGCCGTCACGCCAATCCGCGCGAAAGGAAACGACGTGGCGCTGAAGCTGACGTTGGAAGACGGCACGGAATATGCGGGCGATCTGACCGCGTATCTGACGGGCTCGAACGCAGATGACGGCTCACTGCAACTGACGCTGCCGGACGATATTCCCGCCGGCTACCACACGCTGGCCGTCGATGCCGGCCCGCTGCACGCCGAAGCCGCGCTGATCTGCGCACCGGCACGCATCGAACTGCCGCCAGCAGTAGCGGAAAAGCAACGTTGGGGCTGGATGGCACAGATGTATTCCATCCGTTCCGCTGAATCCTGGGGCGTGGGCGACTATGGCGATCTGAAGCTGCTGCTGTCCGACGCGGCAACGAAATCGCATGCCGATTTCATGCTTATCAACCCGATTCACGCCACCGCGCCGGTGCCGCCGCTAGAGCCGTCGCCGTATCTTCCCGAATCGCGTCGTTTTCTCAATGTGACGTACATCCGTCCGCAGGATATCGCTGAATATGCGGAACTCAACGAGGCGGACCAGGCCGAAGTGGCGCGTCTGCACGCGGAAGTCTCGCCAGCCAACGACAGTATCGAGCCGCTCGACATCAATTCCGCTTGGTGGCACAAGCGCCAGGCGCTGCAGCTTGTGTACAACGTGCCGCGTTCCGTCGAGCGTCAGGCCGCGTTCGACGCGTTCAAGGAGGCCGCGGGTCCGGATCTGCGCGCGTTCGCCGCATGGTCGGTGGCGTTCCAGGTGTGGGGCGCGCCGTGGGAAGGCACGTGGTTCAAGGACACGAACCGCGATTCGCCTGAAGTGGTGGAGCTCATGCGCGAGCACGCCGATATGGTCGATTTCGAATGCTGGCTGCAGTGGATCGCCGACGAGCAGGTGACAGCCGCGCAGAACGCCGCCCGTGACAGCGGTATGGCACTCGGCCTCATGCAGGATATGGCCGTGGGCGTGCACTCGCTCGGCGCGGACGTGTGGTGGAATCCGGAACGTTTCGCAGTAGGCAGCGTAACCGTGGGCTGCCCACCGGACTTCTACAACCAGCAGGGTCAGGATTGGGGCCAGCCGCCGTTCAATCCGAATTATCTGGCCAAAACTGGTTATGGCGTGTACCGCGAGATGGTGCACAACATGTTCTCGCACGCGGGCGCAGTGCGCATCGACCATGTACTCGGCCTATTCCGTCTGTGGTGGATTCCGCAGGGCGAAGGCGCGCGCGGTGGCGCGTACGTTACGTACGACTATGAGGCGATGATCGCGATCCTGACCATTGAAGCGTCCCGCGTGAACGGTTTGGTGGTCGGCGAGGATCTGGGCACCGTGCCTGATTACGTACGCACGGTACTCGGCGAGCACGGCCTGCTGGGCTGCATGGTGGAATGGTTCGCCCGCGTGGACGACTCCCCCAACGCCGGCGACCCGTACGCCGATCCGTCCACGTACCGCAAGTACGCGCTGGCTTCCGTCACCACGCACGACCTGCCGCCGACCGCCGGCTACCTGCAGTTCGAGCACGTCAAGCTGCGCGAACAGCTGCACCTGCTGTCCGGCCCGGTCGAGGAGTTCCAGGCTTCCGCCACCGCCGAACGCGACGCGATGATGGACCGTCTCGTGGAGTCCGGCCTGATCACGCCGGAAGTGGCGGGCGATGTGGAAGGCCACATCCAGGAAATCGTCGAGGCGATGCACAAGATGCTGCTCAAGTCGCCGTCCGTGCTGCTGCAGGCCGCGCTGGTGGATGGCGTGGGCGAGACGCGCACGCAGAACCAGCCGGGCACGTCCAGTGAATACTCCAACTGGCGTGTGCCGCTGGCAGGCCCGGACCTCAAGGTGGTGCACACCGATGAGGTGTTCGATCTGCCGCGCGTGCAATCGCTTGCCGCCATCATGAACGGCGAGAAGTAGCGTTTAGACTTACCATTCCCCTTTCCTCACAAACCAAAATTCCGGTCCTCCTTGTGGAGGGCCGGAATTTTTCATATATGCAAGGCGATTTGGGAGCGGTTAGGCCGCCTGAGAACAATCGCAACCTCAGCCAGCAGTGCAACGGCCAGGTTCAGCGGTCGATCAGCCCAGCAGCAGCCAGACGGAGGCGTCGCTATCCAGCTTGCCGTCGTCCGTCAACGGCACGGAATTTGCGATGGCGACCGCATCGTCCGGCAGGGCGATCGGCTCGTCGCCGAAATTGGTGACGGACAGGAATCGACGGCCTTCCGTGGCCGGACGCGAGTAGGCGACCACCGTATCGCCCATGTCCAGCAGGTCGGCGGACGTGTCTCCGGTTGCCGTCAGCACCGTCTGTCGCAACTGCAACAGCTTGCGGTACAAGTGCAGCATGGAACCGTTGTCATCGGCCTCGACGTCGGCCGCGAAATCCTTGAACCAGGCCGGCTGCGGCAGGTGCGCGTCGGCGGAATCGCCCTGCTCCGGGCCGAAACCGAACGTGCCGCCGGTGATGAAGTCCGGGCTCCACGAAGCCGGTTCGCCGCAATCGGCAGCCTTCCACGGCATCGGTGCACGGCAGCCGTCACGACCCTTGTCGGTGAAGTTGCGACGGGTGTTGAACGGCGTCGGATCCTCAAGACGATCCCACGGAATGTTCGCCACTTCGAACAGGCCCAGTTCCTCGCCCTGATACACGTAGGCGGAACCCGGCAGGCCCAGTTCCATCAGCGCGGCTGCGCGGGCGCGACGGGTGCCGAGCTCACGATTCTCGCGGTAGGTCTCTCCGTCACGCAACAGCCAATCGTGCGCCAGCTGGTGGTACGGAGCGTCCTTCACCTGCGGCAGACCGAAACGCGACGGACTGCGCGGCACATCGTGGTTGTTCATAACCCACGTCGTGGTGGAACCGTGAGTTTCCTCGGCGGCGCGCAAGCCGTCAGCAATGGCCGTACGGAACTCGTCGGCGAACCAGTTGGCTTCGGCGAACTCGAAATTGAACACCTGGCCGAGCTCGTCGGTGGACGCGTACAGATGCTGCGATTCGGCCTTCACCCACGCCTCGCCGACGGCGAAACGCGGCGGATTGTACTCGTTGAACACCTGACGCCATTCGCGGTAGATGTCGTGCACTTCCGGACGATCCCACAGCGGGCTGAACGCGCCGTCCGCCGGCAGCACATGCTGCACCGCGGCCGGATCCATGTCGGCCAGCGGCACGGAATCGAGGTCCTTGGCCAAGCCGTGCGCCACGTCGATGCGGAAGCCGTCGGTTCCGTGGTCGGACCAGAATCGCAATGTCTTCTTGAATTCCTCGTGCACGTCCGGATTCTTCCAATTCAAATCCGGCTGCTCCTTGGCGAACATGTGCAGGTACCACTGGCCGTCGTCGACCTGCTGCCACGCCGGGCCGCCGAACAGCGACTGCCAGTCGTTCGGCGGCAGCTCGCCGTGCTCGCCGCGGCCTTCGCGGAAGATGTAGCGGTCGCGTGCGGCCGAACCGCGGCCGGCGGCGAGCGCCTCGATGAACATCTTGTGCTTGTTGGACGTGTGGTTCGGCACGATGTCGACGATCACCTTGATGCCGGCTTCATGCGCGGCGGCGGCCATCGCGTCGAAATCGGCCATGGTGCCGAGGCGCGGGTCCACGTTGCGGTAGTCGATCACGTCGTAGCCGCCATCGGCCAGGTCGGACGGGTAGAACGGGCTCAGCCAGATCGCGTCGATGCCGAGATTCTTCAGGTAATCCATTTTCTCGGTGACACCGGCGATGTCTCCCAACCCGTCGCCGTTCACGTCTTTGAAGCTGCGCGGGTAGATCTGGTAGACGACGGCTTGCTTCCACCAATCGTCACGCATGTTGTTTGCTGTCACGATAACCCCTTTTGTCGTAGTCCATCGGATGCGGAGCACTGTCTCCGCTACATGAAAACGATAACATCAAGCAAAGCGAAACGCTAATGAAAACTTAATCATTGCAGCACATCAAACGTTTGACGAAAATGTGCATACTCCAGCTGTATCGAGTAGAATCGCGGAAGATTCGACTTGCATACGTTGCCATACGGATGCCATACGAAAGGCGATTATGAAGTTCCTCTCCCCCGATTCCGGCTTTATGCGCGGCCTGAGCGACGCCGTCGACGCGATCTGGATCAACATTCTGATGCTCATCACCAGTATTCCGATCATTACGATCGGCGCGGCACTGACCGCCGGCCACGACGCCGTCCGTCGCACGCTGTCCGGCGAAGGCACGGCGACGCGCAATTATTTCAAGGCGTTCCGTTCGAATTTTGCGAAATCGACCGGCTATTGGCTGATTTTCGGCACGACCGGCACGCTGTGCGTCTACTCGTGGATCGTGCTGCAGATCACGCCGCTGCTCATTCCGAAATTCGCGTTGACGATTGTGTGGCTCATCGGTTTCGAATGGGTGTGGGCGTTGCAGGCGCGGTTCGAGAACTCGTTCTGGCGCACGCTTGGCAACGCTTTTGTGTTCGGCGTGAGCAACATCGGCCACACGTTGGCATTGGTTGCGATCGACGCGGTGTACGTGGCGCTGCTCGTGGCCAGCTGGGTTTACATGCCGCAGGGCCTGTTCCTGCTGCTCATACTGGGGTATGGCACGATGCTGATGCTGCATTCGCCGATTCTCGAGCATGTCTTCCGCAAGTACATCAGCAAGTAATTAGGCACGAAAAAGGGACTGATTCGCATCAGTCCCTTAAATTTTTCTGGGTGAAAATCAGCCCTTCACCGCGCCAGCCATAACACCCTTCACGATGTACTTCTGGCAGATCAGGTAGAAGATGATGATCGGGATGATGGCCATGACCAGGCATGCCATCATGGCGCCCATATCCACGGAACCATAGCCGCCCTTCAGGTACTGCACGGCCACGGAGATGGTCTTGTACTTGCTCAAATCGAGCGTCAGGTACGGCAGCAGGTAGTCGTTCCAGATCCACATGGCCTGCAGAATGGCCACGGACACAATGGACGGCTTCATGATCGGCACCACGATCTGGAAGAAGATACGCGGCACGGAAGCACCATCGATCATGGCGGATTCTTCCAGCGATTCCGGAATGCCCTTAACCACACCGGTGAAGATGAACACGGCCAGACCAGCGCCGAAGCCCAGATACACGAAGCACAGACCCCACGGGGTGTTGAGCTTCAACATATCGGCCAGCTTGGAAAGGGTGAACATGACCATCTGGAACGGCACGATCATGTTGAACAGGAACAACGTGTACAGCAGCTTCGCGGCCCAGTTGTTCACGCGGACGATCCACCATGCGCACATCGAGGTGCACACCAGGATCAGCGCCACGGAACCGACCGTGATCAGCAGGGTCCAGCCGAAGCTGGCGAAGAAGTTCGTGGTTTCGAGGCCACGCGTGTAGTTCTCCAGTCCGGCGAACGCCTTGCCGGTCGGAATGGAGAACGCGTTACGGGAGATGTACGCCTTCTGCTTGAAGGAGTTGACGATCACCAGCACGATCGGGAAGATCCATGCCAGCGAGATGACAGTGAACAGCACGGTCCACAGACCGCCGTGCTTGACCTTTTCTCCGGAGATCATGCCTCCACCTCCTTGCTCGTGGTGAGCTTATTCTGGATAAGCGCCACAATGGCCACCAGGATGAAGAACAGCACTGCCTTCGCCTGGCCGACGCCTTCCCAACCCATACGGCCGTAGAACGTACGGGTGATGTTCATTGCCAGACCTTCAGACATGTTCGACGGAGCGCCGTTGGTCAATGCAAGGTTCTGATCGTACAGCTTGAAGCCGTTGGTGACGCACAGGAACGAGCACACGGTGATCGACGGCATCATCAGCGGAATGATGATCTTGAACATGGTCTGGGTGCCGTTCGCACCGTCCACGGAAGCCGCTTCGAGCACGTCGGTCGGCAGCGACTGCATGCCTGCGATGTAGATAATCATCATATAGCCGATCTGCTGCCAGCACACCAAGATGACCAAGCCCCAGAAGCCGTAGGTTGCGCTATACGTCAACGCGCGGCCCCAGTGGGCGAGAATGCCGTTGAGCAGCAGCATCCAGATGTAGCCCAGGATAATGCCACCGATGAGGTTCGGCATGAAGAACACCGAACGGAAGATGTTGGAGCCCTTGATGGCCTTGGTAAGCATATATGCGATGGCAAACGCAACCACATTGATCACAACCGTAGTGACAATGGTCAGCGCCGTCGAGAAACCTAACGCATGCAGGAATTCCTTATCCGCAAGTGCCTTCTGATAGTTTTTAAGTCCAATGAATTCCGAGTCAGTCACAGTTGTGAACTTGCAGAAACTCAAATACACACCCATGATGAACGGGATTACAAATCCGATGATAAATGCAGCGAACGTCGGTAGCGCAAACAGAGCCCACCACTTTCGTATCGCTTTGCCGGCCATGCTGATCATAGCTTGCCTGCTTTCTTTCCTCTCCATTCCAACACCGCAGCAACGCGGCATGGAAAACCAACTACCCCAAATCGGCGAATCACTGCATTGTTTTTCGCCTTTTTAGTTTTTACAGTTGTTATAATAAACAGCGCGACGCGAAATGTCAAACGTTGTCATTTTTACATGTCATAAATCATATATTCTGCATCGTTGTCATAGTATTGACAGCCTGAAAGCATTGTAAATATCAGCCCCGCAACAACTGTGGCACAAATGAAAACGTTTGTAATCCAACTTTTGCAAGAGTGTTTCAATACAGTATGCTGAATATTCAGTAGTTCTACTATACAAGGGGTCACCATGAAAAGCAGCATTCAAGACGTGGCACAACTTGCGCACGTCTCCATTTCAACGGTTTCTCGCTCCTTCACACGTCCCGACCTTGTGTCGAAAGCCACGCGTGACAAAGTCATGAAAGCCGCCGACGAATTAAATTTTTCCATCTCACGCTCCGCTGCAGCACTCAAAACCGGCCGCGCGCTACGAATCGCGGTGCTGATTTCCGGCCGACTCAATCTGTGGTTCAGTTCGTCCATCATGGAAGGACTGAACGAATCCTTCCATGATGAAGGCTACGACATCTCGATCTATCAGATGTCCAGCGCCGAGGAACGCCGCACGTTCTTCGACATGCTGCCGGTACGCCGCAATGTCGACGCCGTAATCGTCATTTCCTTCGACATCGACAGCAACGAAATCAGGCAACTCAGGTCAGTCGATGTGCCAATCATCGGCATCAATTCGAGCTTGCCGGAAGAGCGCGGCTTCAACGCCGCCGTGCGCATCGATGACAAGCAGGGATCCGAATTGGCCGCACGCCACTTGATAACGCTTGGCCATCGCGATATCGCTTACATCCGTACCGACCGTGAAGTGACGCTGCACTTCAGCGTGCAGGGCCGTTTCGATTCGTTCATGACGTGCTGCAAGTCCAATGGCGTCGAACCGCGCGTGTTCGTTACCGACGAAGGCAAGAACAACATCAGCAAAGTCGTCACGCAGCTGCTCAGCTCGGACCACATGCCCACGGCGATTGCCTGTCAGGAAGACGGCATCGCAATTCCGCTACTGTTCCAGCTGGAACGCAACGGTTTCACAATACCGAACGACATCTCCATCATTGGCTACGACGACAGCACCTACGCTCGCGATCTCGGTTTGACCACCATCCGTCAGACACCGGTCGAGATGGCACACGAGGCGGCCCGTATGACGCTTGCCCTGATTGACAAGCAGCCGCTTGACGAGCCGTTCAAGACGTTTCCCGCACAGCTAATCGTCCGATCGACCACCGCCAGACTGCGTCACTGACGTTTGCCGCACATTGCGCACACGGCAAACGTACGAAACACAGAAAGGCCGTCATCGCAGAACATTGCGATGACGGCCTTCCGTTGTCTCCACAACCGGCTGGGGCGAAGAGAGGAAAGGAAAAATCCTCGACCGCAGCTAGCTTATTCAGTTATTGAATTGCGATTTGCAACTCATGGTGCAACACAATCTCAGTGAGATGCGTCGTACTCAGTCTTCCAACCGTCAACAAACGCGGTCTTGACGGCATCCCAGTCACCGGTACCCTGAGCGTATTCGAGGAGGGCGGAACCAAGCTTGTTCTTCCACTCTTCGGACGGCATCATGGTGAAGTTCCAAGAGACTGCGGTCTTGCCGGAGTTCTGATCATCAACAGCAGCCTGGACCAGCGGATTGTCGGACTTGACGTCGCTGAAGGACTTGAACGGGGTGGTGAAGCCCATGTCGCTGGACAGAGACTTGATGCCAGTCTTGCTGGTGACGACCCACTTCAGGAAGTCCTTGGTGGCCTTCTTATCCGCGTCGGAAGCCTTGGAGTTGATGCACCAGTAGTTCTCGGAACCGGTGGCCAGACCCTGCTTCTCTTCGCCCTTGACGCCGATGTAAATCGGGAGCATGCCGAGGGAGTCGGCCTTCATGCCAGCCTTCTGCAGATCGGTCCATGCCCAAGTGCCGTTCTGATAGAACACAGCCTCGCCGAGGGAGAACTCGGAGGTAGAATCATCACCGGTCTTGGAGCTCAGCTGGGTCGGCTCGGTGGTGGAGTCCTTCAGATACAAATCGAAGATGTTCTTATATTCCGGCAGATAGGTGCCCTTGATGGTCTCCGGCTGCTTGGTGACGTTGTCATCCTTGAACTCATAGTAAAGCGGCAGGTTAGCCAAATGGGTCTTGAAACGCCAGTCGGAGCTGGAATCGAAACCGGCGGAGGTGAACGCGCCCTTGACACCAAGCTGGTCCTTCTTAGCCTGGATGTCATCGGCCACGGCCTTCAAGGTATCGAAGTTGTCGATGTCATCGACGCTCTTGATCTTGGCGCCGTCAGTGGCAATGTACTTGGCCAGCAGATCCTTGTTGTAGATCAGGCCATAAGTCTCCATGGCATACGGAACACCGACGACCTTATCCCCATCCTTGAGGGCGACATCCTTGTTGATAAGCTGCTTGTACGGCTCAGTATCGGACATGTCTTCGGTGTAGGACGACCAGTTCTGGTAGCCGACAGGGCCGTTGACCTGGAACAAGGTCGGAGCCTCGGACTTGGCGATCTCGGACTTCAAAGTCTGTTCGTATGTACCGGAAGCAGCGGTCTGGACCTTGACCTCAACACCAGTTTCCTTGGTGTAATCCTTGGCCAGCTTCTTCCATTCGTCGCTGGATTCCGGCTTGAAGTTAAGGAAGTACACCTTGCCCTTGCCGTTATCGGAACTTGAGCTAGAACCACCGCAAGCAGCCAACGTGCCAACAGACATTGCCGCGATAGCGACCATTCCAACTGCTGCCTTAATAGTACGATTCATCATCGAACCTTTCTCTTCCATTCCTGTTCCCAGCTTCTCGTTGGGAAACAATTTGCGGTATCGCGTCATCACGATTCCTAACAACCACTATTGTGCCGCATTTCCCCGATTTTTGCAAACGTAGGCAAAATGAATTCAAAAGTCAGACGTCATACCATCGAAAGAAATCCCGAAAATCATTTATTTTCAATACTTTTAGAGAGCATACTTCTATGCAAGCGTTTGCGACACGCCGCAGCAAAGTGGCAAGTCATGCATGCAATAAAGAGGCGGTTCCAAGGAGGGACCGCCATAATATTCAGCGATATCAAACAGTTCCGTTCAATAATTCAGCAATTCCAATGTTCGATGACATTGTCACCTTTATATTGGCTTAATACACAATAATGCGCAGTGTCCAATCGCAGCAACCGCGCGAAATGCGGATCAACACCGAGCCATTGCGACGTCAAGATACGAAGAACGTGCGCATGCGCCACCAGCAGCACATCGTTTCCAGCGTCGAGCAACGGTTTGACCGTGGCGATCGCCTCACGTGTGCGCGCCGCAGCTTCCTCCACCGTCTCACCCGGACCGTTGTGCACGGGCACCTGCTCGCCGTTCGGCAAAGTTTCAATCCAATCGCCTTCCAACGATTCGGGAAGTGCCTGCGGACCGTCGCGCCACACATCCCAAGCGAAACCGCCCACCGCACTCACTTCCTGGCGCGTACGCCCTTCGGCACGGCCGTAATCCCATTCCGCGATTTCAGGGAGCACATCGAAATCGCCATATCCGGCCAGCTGCGCCGTCTGCTGGGCTCTGCGCAACGGACTGGCGAACATGCACCCCTGCGCGAAACCCTGGGGAAACGCCTCACGCAACCGTTCGCCGGCGGCACGAGCCTGATCGCAGCCAATGTCAGTCAACGGAATATTGGTGCGGCCGGTGTGCTGTCCGGATTCGCTCCACACGGTCTGCCCGTGACGCAGCAGCACCAAGCGGCCAGGGGTGATTGCGGAAGCGGCATTGCCTCCCAGTTGAGTTTCAGTCATGTCTCTACTCTAGCCGACGCAAGCTGCGTTTTCATCCCATTCCGCCACGTGTCCCGCACATATTCCGGCATGTTTTCCGACGCGTTACACTGGTTTCATGAGTGAAATGCCGAATATGGAATCCAGTGCGGACCGCGTGGTGGCGGCCCTGCACACCGTCGACGAGAAGGTGAATGCGATGCGCGATCAGAGACTGAACGATCCCGATTCATTTGGCGATAAGATTTTCAAGTCCGTCGTGCCCACGTTGGCCGGACTGGTGCTCGGCAAGGCGTTCGAGATGGTGTGGAAGAAAAGCGTCGGCCGCAAGGCCGTCCGTGCCGACGGTACCAAGAACGAGGCTGCGGAAGCGGCGCTCGGCATCGTATTCGCCGTGGTTTCCGCCGGTTTCGGCGCGCTCGTATCGCAACTGTCCGGTCGCGGGTCGAAGGCGATTGTGGACAGGCGGCACGCACGGCAGGCGCAGGGCAAGTAAATACGTCGCAAATATCGCAAAGCAGTCTCAAGTAGATATGTTCTCACAGGGAGACGGATTTAGCCCGATTCCCTTGCAAAATCGCGCCGCGCGGACAACAATGGCGGTATGAGCAACATTCTTCATAACGCAACCGTCGACACTCTGCTGGAGCGTCGTTCCATCCGTAAATTCAAGCCGAAGCCGCTGCCGGACGACGTCGTCGAAACGTTGGAGACCGTGGCGCAGCATGCGGCGAGCAGCCAGTTCCTGAACGACTGGTCCGCCATCCGCGTCACCGAGCCAGCCGCCAAGAAGCGTCTTGCCGAAATCGGCGGGCAGCCGTATATATCGCGACCGCGCCGCTGCTGTACGTGTTCGTGCTGGACGAGCATCGCAATGCCGCGATCGCCGCGCGCAAGGGCGTGGAAGTGGCGTCCGACGCGTTCACGCTCAATGGCAGCTATCGTTTCACGCAGGCGCAGAACGACGCGGTTCTGGCACTGCACGCGATGGAGACGGCCGCGTACTCGCTCGGCTTGGGTTGCGTGATTCTCGGCTCGCTGCTCAACGATGTTCCCGCGCTGATCGACCTGCTGAATCTGCCCGAATACACGTACCCGGTGCTGGGCATTGCAATCGGCAAGCCCGATCAGGAGCCGGCCATCAAGCCGCGTATGCCGCGTTCCATGCAGTTCTTCGAGAACGAGTATCCAAGTAGCGATGAGAAGCTGCTGTCCGGCTTGGATTCGTTCGACGCCGAAGTGCACAAGTATTACGATTTGCGCGATACCGAACGGCCGGTGGACGCGTTCAGCGACCAGATTGCGGCAAATGCGATTGACGAGGGCGTGAACGCCAAGGCCGTTGCCGTGCAGGCGAAGCGACAGGGCTTCCGTTTGGAGCGGTAGACCGTATACACGTATCTTTGAGGTTGATACAGCAAGGCCCGGTGGATTGCAATGAATCCGCCGGGCCTTGGTTTTATATGTTGCCTTATTCTCGGTATTGTCCTGTTATGCCCTGCTATTGCTCTGCTATTACCTTCTGCGGGGCTTGTAGCCCTTCTTGCGGGAATGTGGCTTGAGCTGCTGGTTAAGCGGAACATGCATGTAGCTGGATTGTGGATCGCGATGCGTGAGATGCCAAGTACCGCAGAAATCGCAACGGTATACCCAAAGCTCAGTGCCGCGTTCGCGCCAACTCTGGTCGGCGGCCTGCTGAGCCGTTGCCTTGTCGTGATACATAATCTTGTTCGACTCGGTGCAACGTTTGGGTACGAAGTAATGCATAGTTGCCCAGTCTATAAACCCATTGCGATAAAACGCTTGAGCTCTACTTGTGTTCAGGGATAAAAAAAGGGTTCCCGGAGCGTAAGCTCGACGGGAACCCCATCACAAGTGGAAGCGGCGGCGTGCTACTCTCCCACACCCTCTCGAGTGCAGTACCATCGCCGCGCCTGGCCTTAGCTACCGGGTTCGGAATGGGACCGGGCGTCTCACCAGGGCTATGACCACCGCAAAACCGCGATCACGGAACGACAACCAGAACATGGCGGCCATTCCGGCCATTCAATTATCGTGTGGCGGTTCGGGAACCGGCTAGCGGACGCGAGGCAAACGCCTATCGTTGTATCGTTCAGTGACCATCCCAACGCATATTGCCGTCCAGGACGATCCAGCACAGGAAAGACGCGGAACCAACCCTCCATAAGAGGATCGGAATGTTATGTCGCCGTCGCCCGTTAGTACCGGTCGGCTCCACCCCTCACGGGGCTTCCACCTCCGGCCTATCAAACACGTGTTCAACATGCGGGCTACAACGGTTCAAGACCGTACGGAATCCTAATCTTGGAGCAGGCTTCCCGCTTAGATGCTTTCAGCGGTTATCCCTCCCGAACGTAGCCAACCGGCCGTGCCGCTGGCGCGACAACCGGCATACCAGAGGTTCGTCCACCCAGGTCCTCTCGTACTATGGGCAGGCCTCCTCAGGATTCCAACGAGCGCAGAGGATAGAGACCAAACTGTCTCACGACGTTCTGAACCCAGCTCGCGTGCCGCTTTAATCGGCGAACAGCCGAACCCTTGGGACCTGCTCCAGCCCCAGGATGCGACGAGCCGACATCGAGGTGCCAAACCATCCCGTCGATATGGACTCTTGGGAATGATCAGCCTGTTATCCCCGGGGTACCTTTTATCCGTTGAGCGATGCCGCGCCCGTGCGCCGGCACCGGATCACTATCTCCGACTTTCGTCCCTGCTCGGACCGTCGTCCTCGCAGTCAAGCCCGCTTGTGCGATTACACTCGACACCCGATTGCCAACCGGGCTGAGCGGACCTTTGAGCGCCTCCGTTACTCTTTGGGAGGCAACCGCCCCAGTTGAACTACCCGCCAGGCACTGTCCCTGACAAGGATGACTTGTCGAGGTTAGACGTCAAACGAGAACAGAGCGGTATTTCACCTTGCGGCTCCACGAATGCTGGCGCACCCGTTTCAAAGCCTCCCGCCTATGCTACACAATCCGCGCCTAACGCCAATACCAAGGTATAGTAAAGGTCCCGGGGTCTTTTCGTCCTTCTGCGCTTAACGAGCATCTTTACTCGTACTGCAATTTCGCCGAGCTCCTGGTCGAGACAGTGGGGAAGTCGTTACGCCATTCGTGCAGGTCGGAACTTACCCGACAAGGAATTTCGCTACCTTAGGATGGTTATAGTTACCACCGCCGTTTACCGGGGCTTGAATTCACCGCTTCGTCCCCGAAGGGATTGACGGATCCTCTTAACCTTCCGGCACCGGGCAGGCGTCAGTGCATATACAGCGGCTTTCGCCTTCGCATGCACCTGTGTTTTTGGTAAACAGTCGCTACCCCCTGGTCTGTGCCACCCACCAAAGCTCCGGACGCAAGGTCCTTCACCCCAGTGGGTCTCCCTTATACCGAAGGCACGGGAGTGATTTGCCGAGTTCCTTGACCAGGATTCGCTCGATCGCCTTGGTATTCTCTACCTGACCACCAGTGTCGGTTTGGGGTACGGGCGGCCATGGCCCTCACGCCGAGGCTTTTCTCGACGGCCTGGACAACCGGATATCGAACCATAACGGCTCCCATCATCACACCTCGCCATGCACGCCATGCGGATTTGCCTACATGACTGGCTGCGTGCTTGACCACGGAAAACCACCTCCGCGGCCGGCTCCCATTCCGTGTCACCCCTGCGCTGACCTACTGCGGCTACAGTCCCAACACCACGCGACGGAACCAACCCGAAGGAAGGAACCACCACGAGGCGGAGGTTAGTACTCACCGTCTCGGTTTTGCCGGTCCATGGTCGGTACGGGAATATCCACCCGTTCATCCATTCGACTACGCCTGTCGGCCTCGCCTTAGGACCCGACTCACCC
>OMER01000119.1_pt1 | contig 82853 bp, 80 predicted proteins | sample 1645431 | NCBI WGS metagenome assembly OMER01 (sample SAMEA103958144, study PRJEB25191) | human gut metagenome | reverse complement strand
TTATGTCTGGATTCAAGGAAAGTGACCTTGTGTTTCTGGATGAAAGCGGCTGCAATACCGACATGACAAGACGATATGCCTATTCGCTTGGCGGAAGTCGAGCCGTTGACTCTAGGGGAATTTATTGCGCGCATTAAAAATGAAGTTGAGAAAATCGTAAGCGTGAATCAGCAGATAGTTGAATATTATAAATCGCCTGATTTTTTTAAGATTAAGGAAACCTGTGAAGCATTGATGAGTTCTCAAAGAGAGTTCAATGAATACATCAATGAAAAAGTGCAAGCTATTTCTCACCTCTTTGGTACAAGAGTAATTCGGAATGAAACAATTAATGATGACGAATATAACTATATTCGTCCATACAAAAAGACTATCACGCCCTTTACCGCAGAGGTTTCAGCAGCGGTATTCGCAAGTGCTGAAAACAATCCTCTTGAGTATATTGTAAAGTATTTCTATCCTAATAAAAGAACATATCCCGAACAAATCCAGAAACTCTGCCACCTTGTGGAAGAACTTGAAACTTTAAGAGATGCAAAACAAATCATTGAGAACTACAAAGCGGAATACCAGCAGTATCTTGGCGATGTTCCTGCCTATATTATGGAAAACGATGAAGCCGGTTTCTACTCGCGGCTTGGATTTGCTACCATTGATGAAAGTGTGCTTACCGTAGAGTACAAATTCTCCTATACTTCTAACGGCGGACTGGCGCAGCGTTCATTTACAGTTCCAATGACAGAAGAAACCATCGCGGAACTTATTAAGGTGCTTGAAAACAAACTTACTGCAAGTGCCTTTGCACAAGAACAGCGAACCCTGATGACAAAAAAGCTGCGTGAGTTTATCAAAAATCGCGACAATTTCACTTGCTGCCTTTGCGGAAACTCCACTTATGTTGAGCCCAATCTCTTACTTGAGATAGATCACATTATCCCCGTGGCTAAAGGCGGCGAAACAGTGGAAGATAATCTCCAGACATTGTGCTGGAAATGCAATCGTGCAAAGAGCGATAAAATCATTGCCTGAGTTTTAAAATGTGCTTTTCACTAAGCGTGAACAAGAATCCCGGTTTCCACCCTGAATACAAGGTTATTTTACAGGAGCTGAGCGCAGAAAGAAACTTGAAGTACTCGCAACACACGCTCTATGGAAAGAATACAGGCGTTTCGCCATCTCGGCCTGTGTAGTGCCACACACGGAACGGCCTTGGCGATACTTCGACCGCCCACGGACTTTCGTCCGTCTGAATAAGGCTGTTCCACATCCGGCAAAACTCCGCCGCGTCCGAGTATGAGGAAAATAGTCCGTATTTGTTCAGCTTCTGCGCATATTCCTCGCTTATAGGATTTCCCGCCTGTATGGCGGATTCTCCGACATCTCCCGCAACGTCAAAGCCGAGAAAATCGCATTCCGGGACAGGTTCGTTCATTTGGTCTGAGAAAAGGATCAGCTCGTGGCGGGTATTGCTGTAACGATTCAGCTCGGCGCATAATTTGCACAGGATCTGGAACATGCCCCAGCGATAAACGCGCCCGCCCGCAATGCGCCATGCGACGTATTGCTCAAAGTCATTGAACAGATCGTCCCAATCCTGACCGCTTTTTATTTTAGGAATGATCAGAGTCCTTGAAATACCTCGATAACGTCCATAAACAGGAAGCACATTCATGTACATTCCGGTTCCCCTCCAAATGCTTTTGAATGAATTTTACAAAATTGTGTGCGCGATCAGGCCGCGCGCCTGTGCCCGCCAGCCCGGAGTATTCCGGGCCGGCGGGTACGATTTACTTTTGCTGTCAGCTGCGTATTTAGAAGCTGACACAGTCAATGGGTCAACGCTATACTGCAGGTGCAGCGCTTAGAGACAGAAATTAAAGCGCTTCGGTGGGATGTCCTTGAATTGGGCCTGTAAGCTCAGGGCAATGCGACTGGGAACGATGCTGAGGAGCCGCTCGTAGTTTTTCTTGTTGTAGCGTATTTTGATCATCCCCGGGCCGACGCGGACGTTGTTGATCTGGCAAAGCTCCGCGTCCCGCAGACGACGGTTGCTCAGGACCATGTAATACATGGGCAGACCATAGTATGGATAGAAGGCTTTGTTCACATAGGGATACTCCTTGTATGTGTGTACCTCCGTTTTCCGAAATACCTGTCGGTATTCGACTCCGTCTTTTGTAAAGACCATATGGGCGTTACAGCCGGTATACAAAAGAATTATCGGTAAGGAGCACGCAAGCAGCAAAAAAACAGCCAAAATAAAAAATCCTTCATCTAGAATCACTTCTCTAAAACCATCGGTCTGGAAGTAAAGAAACACGATCAACGGCGAAATGCAACAAAGGCTCCAGATCATCCCGCTGATGAAGAACGTTTTATTGAAATAGACAGTAACTTTTTCCCGCTTCATTTCCGTTTCCTCCCGTTCTGCTGTGCATTCCACATTTGAGACAATGCCTGTGTTGAAAGAACTACTTATCAGACGAATTCGGGCGAAGTTTTGTTCCGGATTTTGTAAAATTTTACACCGGCTCTTCCGGCGGCATCGGGCCATCCCATCTTTCGACCGTCCGGCTTCATTTTTCCATGTGCCGTCCGGCCGTCAAAGTCCGATTTCGCGCATGAAGCTGTCGTAGGCCTCCACCTGCGCCCTGTCCGTTTGGGTGACCTGCTTCATCTGGCGCAGCTGTGCCGGGATCAGGCGCAGATTGGCAAACGGCCGCACGATCCACGCGACCGGAAGCAGCCAGCGCCGTCCCTTCAAAAATGTGTAGCGCGTCTCAATCTCTGCCGCCGGAGGAAAGAGCATCCGCCGCAGCACGCGGCCCCTCGACGGCACAGCCTCCTGCTCGTTGCGCAGCTCGATCACGGCGTGGTCGCGGGAGAGGCCGAACAGATCGGCGTCCAGCGTATAGTCCAGCAGCTTTTCCAGCGCCGCGCGATCCGGCTCCGGCAGCGGACAGACCGTCTCCGTCCCGAACCAGACGCGGCAGGCGTTCATCACCGTATGGAAAAATGCCGTCAGATGCAGCGCGGAGAATTCCTCCATAATCGCGGCCCAATCCAGCCGCGCGTCCTCCTGCTTCACAAACAGCGCCGCGTCCAGATACATCCGCAGTCCCGCACCGCCGCCGTAGAGATGCTTCGCCAGATGACAGACGGTGTAGATAAAGTGGAACTCCGGCGCAGGGCGGTATCGAAGCCCGTCGTCCCGCTCGGCATACTGCCACGCGCGGCCAAAATACGCCGGCAAATCGGTGCGGCCGTCCAGATTTCCGTCCATCAGATTGGTATGAATTTCATAATACTCTGTGTCGCGGACATAGGAATAGGTCGGCTCCCAGTCGTGCTCCACCGTATATCCGAGCGCGCACATCAGCGCATGTGCCTTCGCGCGGTCCTCCGGATGAATGAGGAGGTCGATATCGCCGAAGGTGCGCAGCCCGGAGACCGGATAAAGCCTGCGCAGATAATAGCCCTTTACCGGCATATGGGCGATGCCTTGCTCCGTAAAGCGCTTCGACAGGGCCTCGAAGTCCACGCAGCGGTTGAGATTGCCCGCCACCGCGCTGTAGAGAAGTCCGTCCAGACGGCGGCAGATGTCCGCGTCGTCAAACAGCCTCCAGCGCTTGTTCTCATACGCCAGCACCGGGAGCAGGCTCTGCTCCGCAGCCGTTTTCCAGAGCGCCGGGATGTCCCACGGCGCGGTACTCTCCGGCGGAGTGTCCTGTATCAAGCTGCGCAGCAGCAGCAGAGGAAATTGTGTATCAGACATAGCTTTGCCTTTCAGGTCAGTTCTGTGGAACAAGGTCGATCACGACGATCTCCGGCAGATTATTGACACGCGGAAGCAGCCCATGCCCGGCAAGGCCGGAGGTAATGACCATCTGCATATGCGTGCCAAGCTGGAAATAGCCGCGGTCGTATTTCGGAAACAGCCCCTGCATGGGCGCGTACAGCCCGCCGATGAACGGCAGGCGGACAAGGCCGCCGTGAGTATGGCCGCTGAGCACAAGATCAACGTCCCAGAGGGTATACGCGCCGTTGAAAATAAACGTGTCCGGCATGTGTGCCAGACATATTTTCGGAAGCTCCGTGTTTTCAAACGCCTTCAGGAACACATACTCCTGCGAGGAGGTAAATTCCTCCTCCGTGCGTCCAAAGGCAAAGCCATAGCCCATCGTCCCGCCGATGCGCAGCGGCTGACCGGCGAGCGTCACGTCCGCATAGCTGTCATTGACCACGACTGCGCCAGTCTGCGCGATCCGGTCAAGCAGCGTCTCATCCGTTTTCAGGTAGACCTGCTCGTGGTTTCCCATCGAAAAAAACACCGGCGCGATCTTGAGCAGTCTTTCCGTCAGCGCCAGAAGCGACTGTACATCCGCTTCATCCGCCTTCTTGTCCAGCATATCACCTACGAGAAAAATTACGTCCGGCGCCTGCGCCTCGATCTTTTCAAGAAGCCGCGCATTGTCCTTTCCAAAAGCTTTTCCATGCAGGTCGGAGATCACGACGAGGCGGACGGGCGTCTCCATGCCATCCAACGCGACGGTATACGGCTGTATATGGATCACCGTGCCGCAGATCACAGCAGAGATCAGGAGTGCTAGCGCGAGTACTCCCGCCAGAAAAAATATGACTTTCCAAATTTTCTTTTTCATGGACGTTCCAGTTCCTCATAGAGTCTCTGCATGACGTGCGCATTGCGCGACTCAAAGTCAATGCCTGCCGTGCCCTCCCGGATCCGGTCATACAGCGCCTTGTCACGCAGGAGCCGCCGGACGCCGTCTTCAATGGCTTCTGCGGAGATATCGCAGAGCAGGCCGGTTTCTTCGTCGCGGATCAGCTCTGTCCCGCCGTCCGTTTTGGTGGAGAGCACGGGAACACCGAGCGCCTGTGCCTCCGTGATCGTCAGCCCGAAGGCTTCGATACGGCTCGACTGCACGAACAGATCGGCCTGCCGGAGAATGGGATAGGGATTGCTCTGCGCACCAAGCAAATGCATATGCTCTGCCGCCCGCGCCGCGCAGATCTGCTTCTCCAGCGAAGCATGTTCCGGCCCTTCGCCGACAATGTACCATTGCAGCTGCGTATAGCCCTGCCGCACCAGCTCTGCGCAGGCCTTGAGCGCCAGATCAAAGCCCTTGTCGGCTACCAGCCGCCCGCAGGAGACGACCCGGAAGGCATTCTGATCCAGCATGCAGGCCGGTTCCGCAGCGCCGTTTTTCCGGATCATTCGTGTGTCCACCAGATTGTGCAGCGGCTCGATCTTCTCCCGGTACTGTGGAAGATAGTCCTTCAGCTTCCTTGTCATATTTTCGCTGACAGCAAAAAGGCGGCTGCATTTCCGATAGCCCTGCCAGTCGTGATAGACTCGCTCGAGATCGCTGTAGTGATAAAAGCAGAGATACCGCGGAGCCGATACAAGCTTAGCGCCGACGCCGCAGGCCTTGGAGCTGAACAGCACGACCGCATCGTATTCCTTCTTGGGCAGATTGCGCCGGATATAACTGCTGTAAAGCCGCTCCTCCGCATCCCGAAAGAAAAGCTGGAGCACTCTCCATCCAGCTCTCCGCAGGGAGGACGCCTGCATCGGCTCCTCCAGCAGATTGAACAGCCTCTTATAGCGGTATGCGCTTTCAAATGTGACCGGATGCTGCCGGTCGGCAAAGATCAGTCGGCACTGCTTCGGGACGCGGTCTGCAAGCTCCTGCTGATCGGCGAGGATCAGGCAGGTCACATCATACCGCTCGTAATCCATTCTGGAAAGCATACTGGTCAGCGCCGTTTCAATACCGCCCTTCCAAAGGGCGACGTGAATGAAGAGAATTTTCTTTTTCATTTTTCAAACCCGCTCTTTTCCGGCAGAATGGCTTCAAACGCGCCGCGCAGCCGCGCGGCCAGCCGCTCATGATCTACATCCGCGCTCGGATCGTTGATGCAGAGCATATCGTGGCTCTGCACCCGGATGATGCTGCACAGCTCATCGATCGTGCTTTCGTCGGCGCAAGAAACAACATTATCCGTATTGAACGGCGCAAATTGACCGCTGGCGATCTGCCACCAGAGACATACCCACTGGTTGACATCCTCCGCGCTGCGGAAGCGGTGCGCCGTGGTGCGTGCCAGAAGCTCCGGCTCCGCATTCCAGACCTCCTCAAAGGTGCGTTTCCGGTAGGCAGCCGGAGCGTGAAGATTCCGGAAGCCGGTAAAATAGTTCGGAAACAGCTTCTCAATGGCCTTTGTTCGAATGTTGTCCTGCCAGCGGTAGGCGCGGTCGACATATTTTCTGCCGAACTGCCGCACCTGCGTACGCTTGTCAAAGTGCGCGTTGATCACGCCGAGATCGTTGACCGCTGCATGCTGCCAGATGCCGATCTCGCCGACCAGCTCAATGGGGTATTCTCCGCCGTAGGTACAGGGCAGCCCATCCCGGAAAAACGCTGTTTCCGGCATGGGTCTGAGAATATAGGTATCGTCATTCAAATAGACAAAATGCTCCGCAAGCCCCGGGATCCGGTGAATGCTCATCTCGATGGCATGGGAGCTGAATGTCGGCAGAGCTTCGGCAGGCAGGAAATCCGCATGCTTCACATGGTGCAGCTTCGGATGCGCCAGATTCAGGAACGCCGGAACGTGCCCGCAGGTGACAAAATGGATCTTCCGCACCCATGGTGCGAACTTCTCCACCGCGCGGAACCAATAGGGCATCAGGCCCCAGTCCCGGAAGCGGTTGACGGAATTGCTTTCGTCCAGCGTCCTTCCCTGGTATTTTGCCTTTTCCGCCTGCCAGACAGGGTCGTTTCCGTCCACCCACAAAACGACAAGATCAATATCCATACATACTCCTTATGTAATAATGGGGCCGAGCTTTGGGATCTTCCGAAGCAGCCACGAAAGTCCGAGTGAGAGCAGCACCGCAGCTGCCGTTACCACCGGCACACCGAGGACCGGCGGGATCCCCAGCGGGTCCAGTCCAAGCCATGCAACGAGCCACAGAAAAAGGGGATGCGCCAGATAGATCCCGAAGCTGTACCGGGAAAGCGCCGAGAGCAGCGCGGCCCCCGGCTTTTCTGTCCTGATCCGCCTGCCCAGCCGCTGGAGGAGCAGGTAGACGGCGGCACTCTGTGCCGCAACATTCCACGTCAGATACTCCGCCAGCGTTTCATCGGCGCTTCCGGCTGTCCTCGATGCATAGACGACCGCTGCCGTGGAGAACACGGTACCCACAAGGCCGATCAGATAGCAGGCAAGTCTTTTCCTGCGCGTCAGCATGTGCTCCTTCCAATACCAGCCCAGCAAATAGTACCCCGTAAAGCCGAGCGGATAGAAAAGCTTCATTTTATCCAACGCAGTCGTAATAAATACGCCGATCCTCGGGAGCTTCGCCAGCGCCGGAAGCAGCAGCTGAAACACGAGCCACAGCAGCAAAAAATAGCGGCACTTCTTTTCATCCGCCGCGATCGGGCGCAGCAGCGGCGTCGCCAGATAAAGGCCCACGATGGCAAAGAGGAACCACATATGATATTCGCCTGTAAAAAACTCTATGACGATCCATTTCCAGTCCTCGGCCAGGTCATCTGTCCGGACAACATTGACAGCCGTGTATACGCATGACCAGAAAAGGAACGCCAGAAGCAGTCTTGGGATCTTCCGGGTAAACAGCGCGCGGGGATCGTTCTGACGCGCCGGATCCAGATTGAACCGGCCGGAGATCATAAAAAAGATCGGAACGCAGAATTTGCACGGAACATCCCACAGAGTCAAAACGAGCCAATCTGCCGACTGCACATCGAGGGCCTGCCACCGCAGCGCACAGGTATGGATCATAACGACGGCCAGCGCCGCCACGGCGCGCATCAGATCATATTCATATTCTCTTCCCGGTCTCTTCGGAAGCTCTGTCATGTGGTCGCATCCTTTCCCTTCCGGCCTGCCCGGAGCAGCCCGAAAGCATATTTTGCGGTTTTCATTTCACACAGCGAATCCGCCGCAAGGAACAGCGGGATAATGACCGCACAGGCGATCACGCCATAGAGGATGACCGTCCACAGGCTCTCCATTGGCGGCAGGATCCGCTTCACCAGAAACGTGACCGCAAAAAACAGCCCCAGATTTATCAGCCAGCGCTTGTAGGTGATCCATGGGCTTCGCCGGAGCAGACGGTTGGCGTAAATAATCATATCGTTGGCCCGATACAGCAATGCCGCAATGGTCCCAAGCAGCGCACCATAGATGCCGATGTAGTGAATAGCTACTATGGAGACAATAATATTCATGGCAGATTCCAGAATCGCGCGGCCCTTCGTCTGCTGAAAGTGCTCCGCAAAATCGATGATCAGCCCGGACGACGCCCGTCCGTTGGAGAGCAGATACACCGTCGTAAAGAGCACCGGCAGATAAGGATCGACATAGCTGATATCCGTGACGCCGGATGTGTAGATGCGGATAAACGGCAGAATGAACAGATTGAGGATACAGATAAAAGAGAACGTGAGCGACATGTTGTAGACCTCGTACACGTCATGCAGCCTTTTGAATTTCTCCTTGTCCGCGTGAAAGATCTGTCCAAGTGCATAGGAATAGGAGTAAGAAATAATATTCAGGATGCTTTTGATGATCGTATAGAAGGTCGTATACATGGAGTAGACGCTGACGACCTTGAGGTCCGCCATCACCGTCAGCAGCAGGATGTCCGTGTTGTCAAAGATCATACCCGTGATCTGGTGCAGCAGGACATAATTGCGCTGAGAAATGGCGTCGTAATCCGGCTCGACCTTCAAATCGAGCCACTTGTAGTCCCGGCGGATGTAGCGCACGACGAGCAGCATCTGCAGGAACGAGAAGAACAGGTACATTCCCTGGATCGGCACGACGCCGAAGCCCCAGACCAGCAGCAGGATCTTGCAGACGGATGTCAGGATCGTTGCAGCCGTGCTGATATTGGTAAGGATATACCCTTTCCCCTCCGCGCCCATAAGGACTCTGTATTTTCCCTGAACAAAATAGCTCAGAACACTGGACGCGCCGCTGAGAACGATGACCGAGAAAACCAGCGTCGCCGGGAGCGATGTTTTGACAAACAGGCAGTAAACTGCCGCAAACACCAGCACGGCGGCGGCATAGATGTAGCCGGTACGGCGGTAAAACTTGTTGGTCGCCGCCATGATGCGGTTGATCTCGTTTTTGTCGTCACTGGCCAGCGGCTTGTAAAGCGCCTGATTGGTCGCCTTGCCGACGCCCGCCTCCAGCAGCGACAGATAGGTAAATACCGTCGAGATGGAGTGCAGCAGGCCGTTCGTCTCCGAGCCGAGGTTAATCAGCACAAGCCGCGGAACGATCATGCTGATGCCCATGGTGATGACCTGCGACAAAATGCCGTATAGAATGTTGTTGAGTCCGCGTTTTGTGTTCATTTTTCAGTTCCTTGCTTCTTACCTGCTAAAAACGCCTTTATTCTTACTGCGATCTTATGCCGCAGCTGTATCTTCTTATTGCACAGGTAAATCGAAAATGCATCTATTCCTACATCAAGATGCGCATATCTGCTTTTATAATGCCGATGCAGCTCTTTTCGTATTTTGGAGATCGGTTCATAGTAATTTTTCTGTAAAAAAAGCATCTTGTATGTCTTCTCTGCTTCAGCAGAGCCGATTCCAAGCGTCTCCATGCTCTTTTCAAAAGGCCTCATATATTCTGATAGATCATCGATCCTTTGTAGACGCCTATATGCGCCCTTCTCGTCCTCCGCCTGCCGGTAACGGTAGATCGCCTCCGGCAGCGAATAAATGCTCCTGCAAAATGGAAGCAGCTCCAGCACAAATAGGAAGTCCTCCATGAGGATCATGTCCTCATGGAAACGCACACCGGAGCTGACAACCAGTTCCCGGCGGTAGAGCTTATTACAGGCCGTCGTTAGAGCATTACAGTTATAGAACTCCTCAAATCGCTCCTTCAGCTGCTCCGGCGTGAGCATCTCCTCGCAGGGCGGCGTCAATTTCTCTCGACGATAGATCTTGCCTCTGTAATAATAGTCAAAGCTCATGCCGAAGATCAGCATGTCCGGCTGCTGCTGAGCAGCAACGCTTACGGCATGTGTGAGCAAGCCCGGATCTACGGTATCGTCAGAATCCGCAAACCAGAGATAGTCTCCCCGCGCCTCATCGACGCCACGGTTCCGTGCTGCGGAAACGCCGGCATTCGGCTGATGGATGCAGCGAAGCTCCGGGTATTTTTCACAAAGCACGTCGCAAAGCGCACCGGTGCCATCTGTGGAGCCGTCGTCAATAAGTAGAAGCTCATAATTGGAGAGTCCGGATGCCCGGATACTGTTTACTGTGTTTTCCAGCGTTCTCACGCAGTTGTAGCAGGGGACGATCACACTGAAATTCATTCCGCAGGTACCTCCCAGCAAAAACGGTAGTTCAAATAATCATCCACCTCAATTGCACTGGTTACGCTCAAAATGGTGCGATAATAATACAGGCATGCCAGCAGCACCACACAACACAGCGCAGCTGTCCGCTGCCTTGCCGTCAGTGCCAGACGGCGGGTCGGATACGCATTCTGCAATAATTCGTCCTTCTCCGGATAGAACATCATCGGCAGATAGAGAATCAAAAACTGGAAATAATAGTCCGTCAAGCGCGAGAAAATGTTGTCAAAACCTGAAAACATTTGTATAATTGCGGCTGCCAGCATCAAATTCAGCAGCTTTGTAAAGTTTTTTCCTGAAAAGCCGCGAAATACCACTCCAGCAATCAGCAGCGCTACAATCATTAAAAAGCGTCCGCCAAGATGGGTATTATTGGCGTAATCTGTCTCATCATAGTAGAAACTGCTGATAAATGTTACAATTTGATTACGGAACACAAAAATCAGTGCCGCACAGACTGTGTAAGCCAGCAGCTTCTGTATGTTCAGTTGGCTTCTTGCCAGCCAATAGGCCGGTAAGAAAATCAATGCCGGCGTGTGAATGCATCCGGCAAGGACTGTCCATATGACAAATTTTACCGGCTGTTTTTCCATGATTCCTACAAACGCCAACATCAGCAGCCCCATTGCCAGAGCCTGCTTGATGGCACTGAAACCGAACACATAGAAAGCGAAGCAATTCCAGAGCAGATAGCTTAGCCAAGGAGCAGGAGAATAGCGGTATATGATGATTGCAACCGCAAGCTCGGTCACAATGGCAATGAAAATCAGGAAAATCTGAAAATCGCCATCTGTCCATGTAGAAAAGAGCTTTTGCAGCCAAAAAAAGCCGAAATTACGGCCGCCGTTAAATACTTCTTCGCTGATCCATCCGAACTCCGGAATGGTGTAGTATCCCCATGCATACTTGCGCAGGTCGCCGGTCAGATACATATACCGCCAGCCGCAGACAAATGTATGCAAAATCGCCATGAGCGTAATATATACTTTTTTCTGTCTGCCATGCTGCGGCAGAAGCAGGCCAAAGCCCAAAACCGCCGCAACCATGTAGTAATAGACCTTTACGCCCATTTATGTTCTCCGTTTCTTTTGCAGCTCTTTCTCAAAAAATGCTTCCGTCTCTCGTACCAGCCTTTCACGCCGGAAATCCTTTCCGCGCGCATCTGCGCGCTTTGCATAGTGCTCCAGCAGCCCCGGCTCGGTGAGCATCCGCTTTACGGCGCTATACAGGCTCTCTTCGGTATTGTCTGCGATCAGACCGTATTCGCTGTCGCCGAGGATCTCGCGCATCCCCGTGCAGTCGGTCGTAACGACCGGCGTACCGAGGATCAGGCTCTCAATCACCGTTGTACTGAATCCCTCGTAGCGGGAAGAACAGACATAGAGCGCCGCGTTTTTCAGCATCGGATACGGATTCTCCTGAAAACCGCACAGTGTGACCGTACCATCAAGACCGCTTTCCTCTATAATGGCTTTCAGCATGTTCCGGTCTTCGCCTTCGCCGAGAATTCGCAGCTTGCAGCATATGCCCTCGTCCAGCAGGCGCTTCCAGACGTGCAGGAGCCTGTCAAAGCCCTTCTGCGCGGTCAGCCGCCCGATCGCGACCACCGTGCGTTCTGTCGTCTCCGCCGCCTGCATATCCGCCTTTCGGAGTATCTCCGCATCGTCATAGCAGTTATAGACCGTCCGCGTCTCCACGACCGGGCCGTACATCTCCGTGAAGCTGCGCCGCACATCATCCGACACACAGACTGCGAGGTCGTATTTTTTGTAGTACTCTTTCGTCTCTCGGACAAATTTTGCGGCATCCGCCGCTTTTTTTGCAAGATCACAATGCACCCACGCCAGCTTCAGCGCTTTTTGATTGGTGGAACCGGCCATAATCTTGGTGGAGCCGCACTCAAGATAGGCCGCTTCGACATCGTACCCGCCCTTTATATGCAGCGGATAGGTCAGCCCAAGAGCCGCCTCTGCACGCATCCGCAGATCATTGGACCGGCTCCGCGCCGGATAGCAGTATTTGTACCGGATCCCCGGCGCAAGGTACTTCTCCGCGTCCTCCGGATAGAGCGTCTGAACGGTAACAGAGAATTTCGTCTGATCCATGGCGTTCACCAGATCGCGCAGGACCTTTTCCGCACCGCCGCCGGAGAGGGATTCGATAAAAAAGAGAATGTGGATCATCGTTACCGTCCGCCTTCATAGATCTCATAGATTTTTTCCATAGCCGTCTGCACATCAAAGCCGGACTTCATCAGCCTTGCCGCATATTCCTCCGAATGCTCCCGCTTTGCCGCGCAGATCGCGCGCACCCATGCCGCCTTATTTTCTAACGGCAGCGGCTGGATCAGCTCTGTCAGGAATACGTCCTTGGGAACTCTGTCGGAGATCACACAGGGAAGGCCGTTGGACTGCACCTCAACGATAGACAGCGGCATTCCCTCATACAGCGACGGAAGCGCAAAGGCATCCATCGCATTCAGGTAGTCCGGCACATTGCGCACATTGCCGGTCATGCGGACATACTCCTCAAGACCCAGCTCACGGATCTTACGCTCCAGCATCGGGCGGTCATCGCCCTCGCCCAGCAGCAGAAGGTATGCGTCCGGACGCTCTTTCAGGATCTCGGGCATCAGCTCCAGCAGGAATCCCTGATTTTTGACCGCAGCGAGATGTCCGGCGTGTCCGATAAGGAACCTGCCATCCAGCCCCAGCTCTTTCCGGAATGCTACACGCCGTTCCGCGTTGAACGCAAAGCCTTGTGTATCGATACCATTGAGGATCAATTTCCCACTTTTTTGAAATTTCCGTCTGCCATACAGCCTTTCTCCTGCCTTTACGCCGCATGCCACATCGTCGGTCGCACAGGTGAGAATCATGAAACGCATCACCGCTTCGTACAGACGCACCTTTATGCTGCGTCTCTCCGCCAATGCGGAATGCGCATGGGCGATGCGCACCGGCACGCCATCCAGCCTCCCAGCCAGCATGGCCCAGCCGATATTGAACATCGTGTGCGCATGAATCACGTCATAGTGATAGGTGCGGATAAGCTGTTTCAGCTCCCGCAGATAACCGCTGTAGCTTTCGGATGGCTGCGGAAAATGAAACACCCTACATCCGCATGCCGTCAGCTCCGGCTCATAGGCACCCGTTTCGCTGCCAAAGACGACGTAATGAACGGTATATTTCTGCGGATCTGCATAAAAACCGATATCCGCCGCGACCTTTTCCGCACCGCCGATGCGAAGAGAACCCGCAATAATCAGGACGCGGGTCGTTTCTTTAGAAGTATTTTTCATCATCCTGCCTTATAGCGCACGAGCATATCCAGCATAAATGCCCAACTCAATTGGATTGGAAGCGCGATCCCCCGGCATTTCCAGCCGACCGGCCGAACCTTTTCCGCGCGGTACAGCTTGCATATCCTGCGGATCTCCTGCCGCCGCTGCTTCGCGGAATACTCAAATTTCAGCAGCTCCTTGCAGCTGGAATAGGCACTCCGATAGGTCATCCACGAAAGCGCCGCCTCATAGCATCTCGCTACCTCCGGCGAATGCTCCGCAGCGCGGCAGGCCGCATACATCCGGCGGTTGACCTCCATCAGCTGCTCTGTCAGATAGGGACGGGCCTTGCGGGAAAGCGAGTTCGTATCGTCCGTATCCACGAAATAAAGAACTTCTTTGATCGATCTTAGGCTTTGAATATGCATGGCATATTCAAACAGGAGGCACTGATCCTCGCCAATTGCCAGACTATCCTGGAAACGCAGACTATGCTGCCGCAGGATCTCGGATTTGAAGCATTTGGAGACCATCGAGCTGAACAGATATCGCTGCATTGCCTCCGCAATTCTTCTTGCGATATTCAATTCCTCAGCTTCCCGGTAAGCGCCCGTGATCCACTTTTTTTCTCCCATTCCGGTGCTTTCTGCTCCAAATATCAGCAGATCTGGATGCGTTTCAGAAACAGCGCGATTGATCGTCTCAAGATATGTTTCTGCCACATAATCATCGCTGTCCACAAACAGGATATATTCACCTTTCGCTTGCTCCAATCCCAGATTCCGCGCCGAGGAAACGCCGCCGTTCTCTTTTGGAAAATACCGGATACAGGGATATACATTGGCGTATTCGCGGCAGATCGCGTCGCTGCCGTCCGTGGAGCCGTCGTTGATAAGCAGCAGCTCATAATCGTCGAAGCTCTGATCTACAAGGCTGTCCAGGCAGCGGCGAAGTGTTGTCTCTGCGTTAAAAATGGGAATAATAACAGAATAAGCCATCTGCATTTAAACGCGACTCCTTAATCGATTCATGATTTTCAGCAAAACACACCAGAGTAGATACAGTCTGGCTTTCGCCGCAAAGAAAAATGCCTTCCAATGCAGTGGGAAATACCGCAGCGGGAGCTGTTTAAGTGCCCCAGCATAGTGCGGCATATTTCGTATTCGCCTTAATTCTTCTATAACATTCCGCATTGATCGGCCATGATCCTCAACAAGCCGTAGGCCTGTGCCGATCAGACTCAGGCCGATACGATTTTGAAGCGCCTGACAATATTCCTCTGGCAATGCATTCTTGTTTACAAATTTTAACATTCTATTTTGCAACTTCTCATACTGCTCCGGCAAATTCTCAGGATAGCGATGCGTCAACGAATATTCATTATCCTTATAATAGTGATACAGCGTAGCGTTCATGTAAACGATCGTATTCGCTTTATAAAAAACAGGGACGTTGAACAGTAGGTCCTCTGAAGCGATCAGCCTTGCATCTTCAAAGGCTTCTCCATTCAACAACTCCCGCTTATAAAGTTTTCCCCAAGCAGTGACCAGATTATCAATACTTTGTGGCGATGCAAGCTCCGGTCCAACTGGGCCAAAAAGCCTTCGCAGAATCGTTTTTGCCCGATCTCCACACCAACACTCATCACGCCTATTCAATAGCTGGACGGGAAAACTGCCTTGCGAATACTCACGAGTATACGCCCATATCACAATATCTGCATCCTTTTGAGCTGCGGCCTCTGCTGCTCTTTGAAGTGTCTCCGTAGAAAGCCAATCATCGCTGTCCACAAACAGGATATATTCACCTTTCGCTTGCTCCAATCCCAGATTCCGCGCCGAGGAAACGCCGCCGTTCTCTTTTGGAAAATACCGGATACAGGGATATACATTGGCGTATTCGCGGCAGATCGCGTCGCTGCCGTCCGTGGAGCCGTCGTTGATAAGCAGCAGCTCATAATCGTCGAAGCTCTGATCTACAAGGCTGTCCAGGCAGCGGCGAAGCGTTCTTGCAGCATTGTAGACAGGAATTATTACGGAATACTTCATCTCATACTACCTTTACAGGCTCTCTATCAGCTTGGCGTTCGCAGCCAACGATTTTTCCTCCCGGAAAGCATCTACAGCTGCCATATTATATTCGCCCATTTCTTTCCGAAGCTCCGGCCTTGCTATCAGCTTTTTCAGCGCCGGTGCTACTGCCTCCGCATCATTCGTTACGATGAACCCACCCCTGCCGTCCTCGATCAGATCTACATTACCGCGAATATCCGAGCAGACAATTGGCTTTCCGTTTGCCATAGCCTCCAGCAGTGCTCGCGGCAATCCCTCCTGAAGCGAGGTGAAGAGGAAGATATCGGCAGCACAGCAGAGCTGTGGGATATCCTTGCGATACCCGAGGAAGGACACCCGCTCCTCTAAGCAGAAGCTTTTTGCCATGTCCATCAGCGATTGCTCCAGTTCGCCGCGGCCGCAAATATAAAGCCTGACGCGGCTATCCTGTATCTGGTGCAGTGCTTCCAGCATAACATGCTGGTTTTTTCTTGGGGTCAGCTCGCCTACCGTCAACAGCGCGATGTCGCTCTCCGAAAGGCCGAGCTTCTCCCGCCACTGCCTGCGAACATCCGCATCCGGCGCAAAGCGGTCAAGGTTTACACCGACGCCCGGGATCTTCTCCACCCTTGCGGTATGGAACGCTTTCGCCCGCCGGAGATTCTCCTCATTGATAGTGACGATCCTATCGCACAGGCGGGAGCAGTATTTTTCCACTGGGTAATAGAGCAGCCAGTTTTTCAGCGGCGCGCCCTTGTAGAAGTGGAAGCCATGTACCATGTAAACGACCTTCGTGCCGTTTTTCCGGGCATTTTTTGCCGCCAGACGGGTCATGACGCCCATTACCGGCTCGTTCGTCCAGATCACGTCCCAGTGGCTGCCGTCAATTATTTTCTTAAGGTCGCCGTAGCCCTTGCGGTTTCCGGGCGAAAACGGGCTGCGCACCAGCCGCACCACATGGATCGGCGCGACGCCGTCCAGCGCCCGGTGCAGATCGTCCAGCCGGCCGCCAACATCGGAACAGGCCAGCTCTACGGAAAAGCCGTGCGCTGAGAGATATTTCACATGCGGCACCAGAAACTGAATGGCCATCAGATCGGTGCACGTCAGCAGCAGCCGTTTCATTCGAGCCCCTCCAGAGTCTTTTTTGCGATGCCTGCCGCGTCCAGTCCGAACTGCGCGCGCAGGTAGTTCTGGTTGCCGACAATGGCTGAATAGGTATCGTGCAGCCCTACGCGCAGCAGCCGCGCATGCGCGGGCAGCTCCGCCAGCACCTCCGCGACTGCGCTTCCGAAGCCGCCGGAAAGGTTATGCTCCTCCACGGTAACGATCAGGTCAAATTTCTTCGCGCAGCGGAGGATTGTCTCGCGGTCGATGGGCTTTACCGTCGGGAATGTCCAGACCGCAGGATGAACGCCGTGCCCGGCGAGGATCGTTTCCGCGCCTGCGATCTCCTCAAAGATCGCGCCGGTCGAAAAAATGGCGACCCGGCTCCCGCCGTGGATCGGAATGGCTCTTCCGATCTCGAAATGATCGATATGGTCATGGATCCGCTTTTCGCCGCCGCGGCCCAGCCGCAGATAGCAGGTACCGGGATACCTCGCGATCGCCCGCGTGGCTTCCTCTGCCTCCACAAGATCGCCGGGACACAGCACCGCCACATCCGGCAGCGCCCGCATCACGGCGATGTCCTCTGTCGCCTGATGGCTCATGCCAAGCGACCCATAGACAAAGCCGCCGCCCACGCACACGATCTTCACATTGGCGTGATGATACGCGCAGTCGTTGCGGATCTGCTCCAGACAGCGCAGCGTTGGAAAATTGCCGATGGAATAGGTAAACACGGTTTTTCCCTCGAGCGCCATTCCTGCCGCCGCCGAGGTCATATTCTGCTCCGCAATACCGGCGTTGACGAACTGATCGGGCAGCTGCTCCCAGAAGGGCTTGAGCACCCCGAAGCCAAGATCGCCGGTCATAAGCTCGATATTCGGATCTTCTTTTGCAAGCGCGATCAGCGTGCGGACAAAGGTATCTCGCATACTCAGACCTCCTTTGGGCTGGTTTTCGGATGCAGCAGCTTCCTGCATCCGCGCTGTATACATTCTGCCGCCTTATGTACGGCATAGGAACAAAGAAGGATCACTCCCGTCACAACAAGGAAATTGATTGGGAACGCGAGATGGCCCAGCCTGCTGATAATGTAATTCTGCGTGAGATATACCTCCAGCGAAATGCCTGCCAGCGCGGCAGCTGCTTTTTGCATTGCAGCAGGTGCGCGACTGAACGCGCCCCGTTTTTCCAGCTTGACAGCCAGCACCCCGATAAAATAGATCAACAGGACTTGGATCACAGGCAGCAAAAACTGAAAATAGCTGGAAACAGCATTCCGGGAAATCAGCAGCTTCACAGCAAAATACGCTGCAAACGTTCCCGCAAGCTCAATAATTTCCATAACTGAGATGCGCTCCCGGAGCTTTTCGTAGTTTTCCCTGCAAAGAGCGCCGACGAGCATAGAGGCCATGAACTGGAATCTGCACCATTTTTCTTCAACATCATCGATGTGATAATAGGATTTATCACACCAGAGAAGATAGGCTGTCAGATACACGGCCAGCGTCAGCAGCAGGAGCCAGATGGTCTGGATGTTCAGCCGCATCTGAACTCTGCGAAGTATATAATAGACGATATACAGGACAAGGATCGACGCGATAAAGTGATACCACGTCGGATAGATCAGGCAATGAATATAAGCCATAGGGCCATCCGCGCGCCAAAAGCCGACCAGCAGATTTATGGCAGCCACTATCCAGAGCGCAGGATAGATCCGGACGATCCGCTTTGCATACCATCCGGGGAACGAATTTCGAATGCTGTATAAGCAAAAGCCGGATACAAAAAAGTAAAGACAGTTTCCGAGATGTCCGCCCATTGCAAGTCTTGAGACCGGCCAAATATCCGCATAATGAGAGTTCGTGATGAGGATCGCCGCAAACGCTTTCAGCCAGTAGACAAATTGAAACATTGCAGCTCACCTCACACCATTCGGGAGATATACGTCGGGTGCCAGCCTGCCGAGGCAGTATGATCGTTTCCGATATCGGAATCGGGGCCGGGCTTCACCGGGTCGGCAATGCCATCCGGCGTATAGGGGTCTTCCACACCCGCGGGCTTTGCCGCGTGCAGCTCCGTGACCGCGCCGTCGTATTCCCAGCCGTCATGCGGGAAGCGGTAATGCCAGAGGATGTCGTTCTCCATGAAGGAAACGCCCTTTCCCTTCACGGTATTGGCAATCACAACGGTCGGCTTGTGCCCGGCGTTGCGGGTATCCGTCAGTGCGCTGCGGAGTGCGTTATGGTCGTGTCCGTTCAGCTCGATGACGTTCCAGCCGAACGCGCGCCACTTTGCGCCGAAATCCTCCAGCTCCAGCGTCTTTTCGCAGGTATCGAGGCTCTGCATATGGTTATGGTCGATGATAGCGACCAGATTTTCGAGCCGGTATTGGTTGGCAAACAGCGCCGCCTCCCAGACCGAGCCTTCGTCGCACTCGCCGTCGCCCAATACGGCAAACACCCGGTGATGCTTGCCGTCCTGCTTCGCGGCCAGTGCCATCCCGGCCGCGGCGCAGAGACCGTGGCCCAGGGAGCCGGTGGAAAGATCCACGCCGGGCAGATGGTGCGAGACGTGGCCGGACAGGCGGCTTCCGTTCTGATAATGTGTTTTCAACTCAGTGGGAGCAAAGAAGCCGCTTTCTGCGAGCGCGGCGTATACGGCGGCGCCGGCATGGCCCTTGCTCATGATGAAGCGGTCGCGCCCGTCCCACTCGGGGTCTTCCGGATCGTACCGCAGAATGTCCGCATACAGGACGGCGAGGATATCCGCTGCGGACAGGACCGCGCCGATATGGCTTCCGCCGGAAAGATGCGTCATTTCAATGCCGTGGCGGCGGATCAGCCAGGCAAGCTGCTCACTTGTTTTCTTCATTCCGACACCTCATTCAGCTCCCGCAGTTCTTCCTCGTTCATCGTCCACCCCATGGCCTCGACATTGGCCGAGAGCTGCGCGGGGCGCTTGACGCCCGCGATCACGACCGACTCCGGCAGTGTGTCCAGTATCCAGCGGATGGCGCAGGCTGCGACGGACTTTTCGCGGTTCGCGGCGATTTTTCTCAAAGCTTCGACGATACGCAGATTCTGTTCCAGCTTTTCGCCGTGGAAATTCACATAGATCTCCCGGCTGCGGCGGTCGTCTGCGCCGAAGCATACGTTTTCGCGGTTATACTTTCCGGTCAGGATCCCCTGGCCGAGGCTTCCCCACGTCATAGGCGTTGCCCGGAGACGGCTCTGCACAGCGCGCAGGTCATCCTCGTTCTTCCGGCAGGCCAGAGACAGCTCGTCCTGACAGCAGGCAAAGCGCCCCGCATAGGGCAGAAGCTCCTCCAGCCCGTCGCCGTGGATGTTGGAAAGGCCGTAATAGCGGAGCTTTCCGGCGACCTTCAGCTCCTCCAGCTTGCCCACCACGTCCGCGATGGGCGTTTTCCCGTCGCGGTAGTGAATGAGATACACATCGATATAGTCGGTATTCAGCCGCCGGAGGCTTTCCTCCAGCGCCTGCTGGATATACCCCGGCGAATTGTCATAGACGGTTTTGCCGCCGCCCACACGGACGCCAAATTTCGATTCGATCACAACATCCCCGCGCCGGCTTCCGAGTCCCTTTGCAAGCGTCCGCTCAGACTGTCCGAGGCCGTAGGTATCGGCAGTGTCGAAGAAATTCACGCCCGCGTCCAGCGCGGCGTGGATCGCGTCCAGAAGCTCACTCTCCTGCACGCTTCCCCAGCCGTAGCCGCCCATGGGACATCCGCCCATGCAGAAGCGCGATACGCGCAGGTCGGTGTTTTGCAGCGTTATGTATTCCATCATGCCTTTTCTCCGTTTCCGGCCCGCGCGATGCGGAGCGCCTTTTTCAGCACACAGCCAACGGTCTTGAAAAACAGATACACGTCCGTGCGGAGGGAGACCTCCTGCGCGTAGCGGATGCGAAGCCGGTTTTTCCTTTGCAGCACATATTTTTCATACATTTCATCCGCGTTTTCCGTGCCGACGATCTCGTCCAGACTGATAAACTCGATGGAGCTGAAATCGGTGATGCCGGGCCGTACCTCAAGGATCTGCTTCTCCTCACCCTCATAGGCCTCCGTATAGCGCAGAAGCTCCGGACGCGGGCCGACGAAGCTCATGCTCCCGAGCAGGACGTTATAAAGCTGCGGCAGCTCGTCCAGCTTGACCTTCCGCAGGAGCCGTCCGGCCCGGGTAATCCGCGGGTCGTTCAGCGCGGTCGTCCCGCCGAGCTTATCCGCGCCCTTGTACATCGTGCGAAGCTTGATGATATGGAACGGCTTTCCGTGATAGCCGCCGCGCAGCGGCGTGTAGAAAATGGGAAAGCCGTCCTCGATCGCAATGAAAATGCCGATCACCAGAAGGATCGGCGTCACGATCACAGAGCCTGCCAGCGCAAGCACAAGGTCCAGCACGCGCTTGGTCACGCGATTGTAAAAGCTCCTGTAGCCGTCACGCTTCTGCTTTTCTGTTTTATCGGATACCTGTTCTGTTCCCATACTCACCACTTCAAGCCCATTCAAAATCTGCCGCGGTTTTCCGTATATGTTCAAATCCCGCGGTTTTCAAGCAGGATATGAGCGCTTTTGTTTTGATTATACAGCATGGTCAGGGAATGTGCAATGACCTTCAAGTAAAAAACTGTATGCACACCCATTCTGCGGCTTTTCCGCAAGATGTGTCTGCGCATGAAACACGGTACCGGCCCACATGCCGATATCTTCTCCGAGCAGCGTCACCGTGCAGCGCCGGATGTCTCTGCTGACCGTAAACCGGTCGGTATCCGCAAGCGGCGGCAGAAAATCCGCCGCGCCGGTTCCAAGAAAAGTGATTTTCATTGATCTCTCCCGCTTCCTTCGAAGCCCTGTATGCGATACGTCGGTTTTTCCGGCGAAAAATGCAGCCGAGGCGCACAGCGGCTCCTGCTGTGCGTCTCCCGCTCTGTTTCATTGCAGCACGATCCCGGAAAAAATGCAAAAGTGCTTTTGCCATCCGGACTTCCGCAGAGCACCTAGGGTGTATTCTTCCAACTCCCAACGCACCCGGACAGCGGGTCTTTTCACGCTGCGCTGCGCCATTTTTCCTTGAAATACGTCAGTATTCCTGCGAAAAAATGTCTTGCTCAACGCAAAAATTCCTCGCTGCCGGTCACATTGGGAGTTGGAAGAATACACCCTAACCCAAGATCATTCTCCGGAGGCCCCGGAGAAAGTGTCCGTTGGCCATTTCCAGCATACCGGGCATCACGCCGCCCTTCATGCCGCCGGAGATCATCATGCTCCGCAGCGGGCTTCCAGCAGAGGAATTCATCAGCATCCGAAATTCCGGGTTTTCATAGTCCTTTTTGCCGCCGAAGCCCCTCGCGATGGTCGCCGCCACAGCCTTGAACATGATTTTCATGATAAGGCTGTCGTCCTTCATTTCCATGACGGTATTGTCCATGGTGAACGCGCCCTTTTTCAGCACCGCGGGACGTATTTCCGCCCCAGCATCGCTTCCCAGTCCCTTTGGTTGGGCTTTCCGCCGCAGCTCCGGAGGAGCCGCCGCGCCAGAGAAAAATCTCTTTATCGTCACGGTGCCGCTGGCCTCCCACGCGGCTATTCAGGGCGGTATGCAGGTAGACGATGCGTTCACGCTCAGCGATTCCTACATCCGGCAGTGTGAGCTGCTGTCCTCTCCGGAGCGGATCGTGAATCTGCAATACCGGATGCTGCTGGATTACGCGGAGCGTGTGGAGCGGCTGCATCGCGGAAAAGCGTCGTCCAAGCTGGCGGCTGATGCGGCAAATTACGTCCAGCATCATCTCTCAGATGCAATTAAAACGGAGGATATCGCCGGAGCGTTGTATATGAGCCGCCCATACTTGTCGAAGAAGTTCAAGGAGGATACCGGGGGAAAATATAGCTGACTTCATCCTGAAGGAAAAAACGGAGGAGGCCAAACGCCTCCTCCGCTATTCGGACAAATCGCTCACCGTGATCGGCTCCTATCTCGGCTTTTCCCTATCCAGTCATTTCTCGTGCGTGTTCAAGAAATATGCCGGGTGCAGCCCGCGCGAGTACCGGGAGCGGTATACCTGAGGACTGTCTGTCCGACAGTCCGATCATTTTTGTTCTCTGCACGGCTCCTCCTGCTCTGCGTCCGGAATATATTGACACCAGTATTCAAAAATATCGTGAAGATCATAGCTGCTCTGTGTAGATTTGAATATCTTCGCTGCCTGTACCCTTGCCATATGGAGCGGCGGAAAGGAGAGCGGCTTGCACTTTCCCTCGTAAACCGACTGGAATCCGCTGACAAGCGGTTGGTTTAGATAAACATCACTTTTTGGCTTGGTTCGATATGACCACGTGAGTACTTTATAATTTCTGACATAGCACTGTCCAAGATAGATAGCAACGTCACGAAGGATATATTGTGTTGCAACTGTAAACTGTGTTCTATTTACATACGACTCACCGAATATGACTGCTGCCTTTTCCATCCGCTCAACTTCTTCCTGAGGTGTCTTCTCGATCCGTGCCGTTTTTATGAACCAGCGCCAGACGAAAACGAGTGACTCAGAAGAATAGTCCAAACGCTCTTCCGGGATCTTCAGATCTTTTGCACAGCGTGTGCGCATATATTGCATCCGTTCCGGAATATGCTCCAGAAACCAGGCAAAGCTTCTTTTTGCCTGAGCAGGCGTCATGGCTCTGTAGTTACACCCTTCAGGCGGGACCAGCAGATCGTATGGGACATCCCGCAAAAAACGGAAAAAATTTGTCATCTTCTGTTCCTCCCTTACCCGGTTTCCATGTGATCCTGCATTTTTCCATGCAAAAACGGCTGCATAAGCGCGCTCTCTGCAAGCATCTCTTATTGTACCGCACAAGCTCTTTTTCCAAATCGCGTTCTGCACATTTCCCGTAGGCACCCAATCCCCCATCCGGATGGAGGGCATATACACTGAACTCCTGTTTTACGCTGTTTTCAACCCCTCCCGTTCTTCCGGGGTGGACGGCGTCTGGCTGTTCATGCTCTATGATCTGACAGATGGAAGCTTCTCCGAGCTTGGCCATGCCTCATACGACTGCACCGACCATGCGCTCATACTGAACGATTCCATCGTCACCTATACATGGCATGGTAACGTTTTTTCCGGGATATCGACAAGCCAAGACAGATCACGAAGTCTTTCCGGCTTCCAGCTTCCATGCTCGCCAATGACACTTTCGGCTGCCACATGACCCGCGTTGGCGGCCTCCTGGCCTTTTCTGACCACCTCGGGAACATCGATCGGCTCCTATCTCGGCTTTTCCCTGTCCAGTCATTTCTCGCGCATACAAGATATACGTCGGCTGCGGTCCTTTCTCGTTCTGTTTTATCTGCGCCGCGTCCACGTCGTGGGCAGCATCAGGATGAGCATGGGATACAGCTCCAGCCGTCCGAACAGCATATCCAGCGTCAGCACGACCTTGGCCAGCGGCGAAAACGCCGCGTAGCTTCCAGCCGGGTCAACCATGCCGAGGCCGGGGCCGATGTTGTTGACCGTTGCAAAGACCGCCGTGATGGTTGTCGAGCCGTCGAAGCCATCGAGCGAGACCAGCAGGATCGAGATGACGATCAGGAACACATAAGTCAGGAAATAGGCGCTGACGCCGCGCACCGTATCGTTGGAGAGCGGCTTTCCGTCGATGGTCATGACCTTGACCGTGCGCGGATGCAGGAGCAGCCGCACCTCGCGCTGCACCGTCTTGACCAGAATGACCAGCCGGGAGATCTTGAGACCGCCGCCGGTGGAGCCTGCGCACGCGCCGATCAGCATCAGCAACACAAGGATCACGCGGGAAAACTCCGGCCAAAGGCCAAAATTCTCCGTACCGAAGCCCGTTGTCGTGATGACTGATGACACGGAAAACGCCGCGTGGTGCAGCGCGTCATACGCACGCGGATACATCGGAAGGATGTTGAGCGTGATCGCCGCGATGGACAGGAAAATGATCGCCAGATACCAGCGCAGCTCCGTATTCTTCCACACGAGGTCGAATTTCCGCCGCAGGATGAAAAAATAGATCGAGAAATTCACGCCGAACAGCGCCATAAAAACGGTCGTGACGGTCTGGTGATAATAGCTGTAGCCCGCGAATGAGTCGGCCTTGATCGCAAAGCCGCCCGTGCCCGCCGTGGCGAACGCATTGCAGAGCGTATCGAACAGCGGCATTCCTCCGGCGAGGTAGAAGATCATTTGTATGACCGTCAGGCCGAAATAGATGCCGTACAGAATTTTCGAGGAATCCACCATCCGGGGCACCATCTTGGAGACGGTCGGCCCGGGGCTTTCGGCGCGGAGCAGATGGATGCCCTGCCCGCCCTCCATATTGACGATGGCGAGCATGAACACCAGAATGCCCATGCCGCCGATCCAGTGAGAAAAGCTGCGCCAGAAGAGGCTGCACCGGTTCAGCACTTCCACGTTCGGCAGGATGCTCGAGCCGGTCGTGGTGAAGCCGGAGACCATCTCAAAAACGGCGTCCAAATACGACGGGATATCGCCGCAGAGCGTGAACGGCAGCGCTCCTGCCAACGACAGCACGACCCATCCCAGCGCCACACACAGAAGTCCGTCGCGCGCATAGATCGTTTTCCGGGTCGGCCGGGAGATCAGCCGCAGCGCCAACCCTGCCAGCGCGGCTCCAAGCGCCGTGAACAGATAGTACCAGCCCGCCCGCTCCGCATAGATCAGCGCCACCAGCGCCGGCAGCAGCAGGATCACGGCCTCCAGGATCAGCAGCGTCCCCAGAATAAAAGAGATCATGCGTTTGTTCATGGCTTATCCCTTTCGTCTGTCCAGAATATCGCTCAGGTCGCTCAGGCCGGTGATGGTCGTAATGACAATGACGGTATCGCCCGGCTCGATAGTATCCTGGCCGCTGGGGATAATGACCTTGCCGCCGCGGTCAATGGAGCCGATCAGGATGTTCCGCTTGAGCCGCAGCATGGAAAGCGGCGTCCCGCAGACCGGAGAGCCCTCCGCCGCACGGAATTCCAGCGCCTCGACCCGTCCGCTGAGCAGCTTGTAAAGCGTCTCGACCTTGGAGCCGACGGAATTCTGCATCGCACGGACATAGCGGCAGATGAGGTTGGACGCGCTGTGGCGCGAGTTGTAGACGCTGCCGACATCCAGCGCGCTGAGAATGCTTTGGAACGAGGCGCGGTTGACCTTTGTCACGACCTTGACGCGCGGGAAGCTCTTGCGGACGTAGAGGCTGATGAGGATGTTCTCCTCGTCCATGCCGGTCAGGCTCGCAAAAGCGTCCACCTGCTCCACGCCGGACTCCCGGAGGAATGCCTCGTTCGTACCGTCGCCGTGCAGGATCGTCGCCTTGGGCAGCAGCTGCGAAAGCGCCTCGCAGCGGGCAAAATTCGATTCGATGATCTTGACGTCCAGCCCCGTTTCCAGCAGCTGCCGCGCCAGATAATACGCGATGCGTCCGCCGCCGACCAGCATAACGTGCCGGATCGGATTTGCCGCCAGATGCACCTGCCGGAAGAAGGTCTGCGCGCTGCGCGGCGTACAGATCAGGAGGATCCGGTCCCCCGCCTCCAGCCGGAACGAGCCGCCGGGGATCGTCACCATGCTTCCGCCGCGCTCAACGGCGCCGATCAGCACGTTCGACCGCGTCAGTACCGGCAGCTCCATCAGCGTCTTGCCTGCCAGCGGCGACTGCTCCGACAGGATCAGCTGCAGCAGCTCCACATGTCCGTCCGCAAAGGCGTCGGCCCGCATGGCCGACGGCAGCCGCAGGCTCCGCGCGATCTCGGTCGCGCAGGTCAGCTCCGGGTTGACGGACAGGCTCAGCCCGAGGTCGTCCGTAATCAGCGAAAGCTGCGAATCATATTCCGGATTGCGCACACGCGCGATCGTATGCTGCGCGCCGGCCTTTTTGGCGATCAGGCAGCACAGCAGATTCAGCTCGTCCGACGCCGTCACTGCGATCAGCAGGTCTGCGGAATCCACGCCTGCCTCGATCTGCGTCTCATAGGTCGCGCCGTTTCCCTCGATGCAGAGAATATCGAGCGCTTCCGTCGTCTGCTGAAGTGGATCGGGGCTGTGGTCTACAATGGTAATGTCATGTCCTTCCCGGGAGAGCTGCTCGGCAAGCGTGCTGCCGACCTTGCCGTCTCCGACAATGACGATCTTCATGTCATACACTCCTGACTTTGTGCGATTTTTCTCCATTATAGCGCCGCATTCCACCGATTGCAATGAAAAAGGCGTTAAAAATCGCCGTTTCCGCCCTCCGCGTCAACCGTTTCTTCGGATTGACAAGGCGAAACCGGATGTGGTAGAATATAAAAGATACGTGTGCTTCGAAATGGCTCTGTCACGAAGCACCTGCCGCATAAGCAGAATTTTTAAAATGAAATATGCGCCCGTGGTGGAATTGGCAGACACGATGGATTTAGGTGATGTCATCTTGGTGAAAGGTTTTTGCGCCATCCTCGCCGCGGACATTCTTCGGTAAAAGCAGGCACGCCTGTTTTTATAACTGCGGGTCAAGCGTTACGCTCCGCCTCGGTTCCTCGCCGTGTAAAAACAGAGGGCAACAAAATAGCGACAGATTTCCCTGCCGCTCATATCTGCGGGTATGGTGGAAATGGTAGACTCGGAGGATTTAGGTTCCTCTGCCGTGAGGCGTGTGGGTTCGAGTCCCACTACCCGTACCATAACTGGACACCAGTTTTGATACAATGCGTATTGAAGTGGGTGTCCAGTTTCTTTTTGCAAAAGCCCCTATTTGCAAGGGTTTTCCTATACTTTTTAACGATAACAGGCTCTACGGTGATTCTGAAAGGGTCACCGTGGAGTCTTTTCCGTTTTACCCCTCTATACCATTTAACGAAAGGTCTGTGGGGTGTGCATTTTGAGCCAAGGGGTGTGCATCTTTTAATTATTACTTTTGACATATTTACATAAAACGGCGCAGCTCCCGACCAGAAGCTGCGCTGTTTTACTTAGTTCAGATTTCTATCGATCCACGCGTGCATCTGCTCGTCGATCTTGAAGTAGGACATAGTACCGCCGCCATTAATCCAGTCAAAACTCGGATGGAAAGAGATAAAGAAGCGGAGGCCATCCGTTGTTTCAATGCGAAGGTTTCTGCGGTCATCGGCAAATGCGGTGTGTGCCTGCATCTGCGTCTCTTCATCAGGATAGCCGCCAAACATCTGCTTCTGGAAATCATCGTTACCGTAGCTCCACAGGGCAACAGTCATATCATAAAACTCCGCAATTTCCTGACGGTCTGTAACAGGCTTTCCGATCTCTCTGTTGTTGCTGTTGCCCATTTCCGTAATGGACTGAATATCGTCAGCACTGTCGATGCCATACACCCGGTACAGCTCCGTAAGTTCAACACTGGTATTGCTGTCGAACTGAAAGAAGTTGCAGAACAGTGCGACATACCAGGCGTCACCGCCTCTCAAGACATACACGCCATCGCAAGCAGAGGGAGCATACTGGTACAGTTCAATATCGGTTTGGCTGGCAGTGAATTCGTAGCCAGCACCGCCATCAGATTTCAAATACTCAAGATGTTCACCGGCCATGTCAGCAGTAATCTTAGATGGTAGGCCGTACTTCTCAAGAACTTCCGGAATATCGACGGTCTCGTAGAACTTTCCATCGTACTCAAGAGCTGCAATCGCGTGGACGGGATCTTGAATGCCGGAGCCGCCCTTACGGTGAAGGACAGGAATAGCGATGCTCACCACCAGGCACAGGTACTAATCTCCTTTGGATTACTGTCGCACTGACAGTATTCTGGCTCCCTTCAAAGCACGTGCGGAAAAGGGAGAACTGGTAGAGATCAGAGAAATCGCGAGAGCATATCAAAGTGCAGTCGACCATCCAGTCAGTAACGGTCAAATATACCTTGTTCTGCATCGTCATGGATGGCGTAAGGTAATGCCTCGCAGCAGACACCCCAAAAAGGCCAGCGAAGAAGAAATCGCGGCCTCAAAAAATTAACGACGCCGTAAAAGAACTGAAAGTTATCCACAGGGGGGAAGAAAATTCGTCTGATGTTCCAGGATGAAGCTGGATTTGGCCGAATCAATAAGCCCAGGTACTGCTGGTGTCAGAAAGGGATACGTCCCAGTGTACCCTGTCACCACATCCGGGAGTATCGCTATGTCTATGGGGCGGTAGAGCCGCTGACCGGTGACGGATACTTTCTTGTCATGCCTGATTGCAACACAGTGTGCATGAATATCTTTCTGAAGAAATGGGTCTCGAAGAAATTATCTGAACAATATTCTGACGACATAATACTGCTCTGCTGTGACGGTGCGGCATGGCACAAATCCGGGGGATTGGAATTACCGGAGAACATTATCCGTTTCCACATCCCTCCATATACGCCTGAGATGAATCCCATTGAACAGATTTGGAAAGAGATCCGAAAGCGCGGTTTCCGTAACGAAGTATTCGCAACCCTTGAAAAAGTTGTTGATCGCTTGTGTGATACCATTTGCTCCTTGTCTAACAATGTCATTTCCAGCATTACAGGTAGAGATTGGATAATTAAAGTTTTGTGCTTATCGGCTTAATGCAGCTGGACACAAGATGCAGCGACGGCTCTTGTCAGGCGCAAGAAGATCTGATCGCCGGTTTTTCGGCGATTGAAGCGGAAGCAGAACTCGTCCAGGTACGCCTGAAGCTGCGTGCAGCGACCGTGATACGTGCCAAGCAGAAACGCTTTCAGGTTGCTGATGGCTTTGTGAAGCCAATGCAGGTCGCCAGGTTCATACTTTTTCGCGTCCAGTTCCACGCCAGACAGGTTCCTATAGCTTCTGTAGCCGTCGCATTCGATTTTTGCACCTGTGGCAACAGTTTTGCCGATGACTTGCTGAAGTGTTTTGCTCGTGACGTCTTTCACGACCTGCATCCGCGTGAACAAAGCCGCGCCATTTTCCGTTTTTGACAGCGCCACCACGATCTTCGCCTTGTCCGTCCCGCGACCACGTTTGCCGTTGTGCGTTGCTCCGCCCACGTAGCCGTCGTCCATCTCAACGATGCCGGAAAGAGCATATTTCTCGTCTCTTTGAGCCATCGCGCGACGAATTCTGTGCAAAAGATACCACGCCGACTCATAGCAGATGTTCAGCGTGCGGCTCAGCTGGACGGCAGAAATGCCGCGTTTGTCTGTGGCACACAGATAGATCGCCCAGAACCAGACCGTCAACGGCAGATGTGTGCGGTGCATGACCGTCCCAGCCGTGACGGACGTTTGATGCCGGCAGGCGCGGCACTGGAACGCATTTCGCCCGCGAACCGGGTAGTATTCCGTACAGCCGCATTTTGGGCAGACAAAACCGTTCGGAAACCGAAACCGGAATAATTCCGCCCGGCAGATTTCTTCCGTGCTGAAACGAGTACGAAATTCTTCAAACGTGATGCTCTCTGCTCGTGCCATGCCAATGACCTCCCGCGTTTTCTGAGATCATTGTAGCAATTCTGCTGTCTTATATTTCGGACTTTTGCAAGATTTTGCGCCCAGCTGCGTGAAGCCGATAAGCACATTACGTAATTACAGATGTCCTCTGGACACCTGCTTTTGTCATGCGCAAAAAGGGCAGCTACCGCAAAAATAAGCTCTTTTGCTTACTTGCGGTAGCTGCTTTGCCCTTTGCGCAGGCTTAACTTAATGACATTAACTTGACAGGGGGCACTTCACTGGGCCTCTCACGGTATTTTATGAATTCTTATGAGTCCGTCTGCTGCTTCGCCGCCGGTCATGCAGACGGCAGGCAGGCCGCCTCCCTATCGTGTATATGATGCAGCGGTCTCTAACGACCGGACAAAGCCGACAGGGTTTTCTTCGCGGCCACCGGATGCTGCCCTCATACGGCTGTCTGTTCATGCCGTGTGAGCGGCGTTCTTTCTCCGGGCGCGGGGGTTGCCGTGATAAATTCTTCGACGGGTCTCTATGCCGATCCAGCATTTAACAGCGTGTCCGTTTTCGCGCTTCATAGGCGTCTCAAGCGTGCCGTGTGCTGTTCTTTCGGGCTTGGGGCGCTCAGACAGTCATGCTTCAGCTGTTCACTGTGTGCTGCATCGTCAGTCTCGCCTTGTGCTGTTGCTCTTGCTGTGGGCGCTGATTTGCTGTGGGCGCTGCTTGCTGTGCGGATGCCGCTCACTGTGTGGGCGGCTTCACGTTCAGGCTGGCTCTGCTTATACTCTGCGGCAAGCTCCGGGCCTTACCCTTGCCGGCTTCATGCGCCTGCTGGTTCGCGGTAAATGTGCGGTAATTTTGGGGTGCCATAAACGACACAATTTTATTTGCAGCCACTATTCTTTGAAGCCCGGGCTTTTGTATATTGGCTGGCCGTTCCGCTCGACCTTCAAGATGGAAAGCGGCTACGGCAGCACTCCCGGATTGAACTTATACACGCTGAACGACGTATCCAGCGCCTGTCTCAGCTTCGTGATCGTCGTCAGCCGCTCTTTGATGGCTTCCAAGTTTTCACTCTTTGCTATATGCTCCTGCGTGATTCGCCTGGTCAGCGCCGCATCGACTGCCTTTGCGTGCGAGAATCGAAACGGTAAAACAATATCGTTCATGTACTGAAAGCCTGCCAGATGGTAGAACTCGCTGACCTCAAATTTTAACGTGATTGTGTGTAAAACACCGCGTTTTCCATAGGTGATCCGGTATGTAAAGGCGGTTAGCTCCTGCCATGCGGACGCAGCTTCATACAACAAATCTATCGCATATGTCTCTCTTTACAAAAAAAGGAGGCCTCGCGCGGACGCAAAGCCTCAAATCAAGTGTTTTCTTTCGGCAAGTGCCTATTCGGGTTGAGGTAACACATAACCCTCGGTCAGACTCCACGGAAAACTGCTTCCCGAAACAGCCGCCGCTTCGACGTCACGGCAGACAAACTCGTTGCTGCCTACTTGAAGTATATGCAGTTTTCGCCGTTTTGTCAATGCAATTTCGTTAATTCTTTAAACTCTCGAAACGTCTCTCAGCGTCTGATTGGTGTCTGTCAGCGCTTTTCGTTGTCCCGCTCCATCGTCTCCGAGATGGTGCAGTTGACAAATCCGTTTGTGTATCTCGATCTTATAATTCCAAGCCCTGTATCGCGTTCTCATACAGGAATGTTTTCAGCGGCTCGGCCTCGGCGGTGTTGTAGTAGTTCAGCAGCGCTTCGTTGAACTGCTCCATGTTTTGATCGCGAATGGTCAGGACGCCCGCCCCGGCTTGGAGCAGGATCTTGTTTGCCAGCGTCAGACTGGTGCGCTTGTTGCCGTCCCAGAAGAGCTGCCCGCGCGTACCCCAGCAAAAGGTCGTCAACGCCTTTTCTGTAGCCGAGGTATCGGCGGCAAGGATCGCGGCCAGCTCTGCCCGGACAGCTGCTTCCTGCGGCACAGGCGGCGTGTAGTCCGTGCCGGAAATGGCCACGCTGCCGGTGCGCAGTTTGCCCCATTCCAGCGCTTCGTTGCGGGCAATGAACTCGTTCAGCTTGCAGAGATATTCCAGCGTGACCGGCTCGTTGATCGAACCCATCAGAAAGCGCCAGGCGTCACGCATATTCAAAATCGCCTGGATATCGTCGAGCTGCACACCGGGAACGTTGACGCCCTCCAGAATGGTCTTGGTCTGCGGGAAGGTCACGGCGCGGTTTTCCATCTTCATTCCGCAATAGACGTTTTCGTCCCACTTTTTCTTTGCGAGGAAACGGCTCTGCTCCGGCGTCAGATGGTATCGGTCAGCGTAGGTCATTCTGCTTCACCGCCCTTTTCTTCCGTATACTCCAGTATGTCTCCCGGCTGGCATTGCAGCAGCTTGCAGATCGTCGCAATGTTCATCCATGAAACAAGTTCTCCGTGGCGGAGCTGCTGGAGTGTCGCTTGCCCCATAAGTTTTTCGTTGCGAATCCGCGTCGAGCTATACCCTGCCGCTTTCAGCGCCGCAAGAATGTCAATCTTGTAACCTACCGGCATATTCTGCGCCTCCTTTTGAAAATCATTCAGGCAATCTGGCATTGACTTTTTTCTCATTTTTTATATTATAGCGCAAGAAAGCACATGTATCAAGTGCAAAGTTTCACAGAAATAGCACCTAAAATATGTGCAATTCATTGATAGACAGCACATAATTTAGGTGCTATAATTAAGACAGTCAAGGGGAACAAACGAAAACAGTTCAGGCACCGGCAGAAGATGGATGAAGAACATCTACAAGAGTTGGGAAGGATCAGCAAAGTGCAGCAAGGCTCACCAGATCAGTTGAAAGTTCCCAGCCGCCGGAGTTCCCCGGAATAAAGAAAAGCGCTCCCGGAGGCCGTAGGAAGCAAGCCGGAAGCGCAGCCAAAAAGGGCTGCTTGCAGTATAGCACAGCCCGTCGAAAAAGGAAAGGGGCTTTACCAATGAGCAACACAGAAATTCAGAGCAAGGTCAACGAGCTTCGTGAGCTGCGCCGCATGGCTGACGAACTGACCGCCGAGATCGAGAGCATTCAGGATGCGATCACGGCGCACATGACCGCCATCGACGCCGACACGCTGACGGGCGCGGATTACAAAATTATATGGAAGGCTGTGACGAGCAGCCGCTTTGACAGCACGGCGTTCAAGAATGTGATGCCCGAACTGGCCGAGCGCTTTACCAAGTCCGCCACAAGCCGCCGCTTTATTGTGGCGTAAGAGAGGACAGCGAACGGGACTTCCCGCCCGCACCTCAGACGGGCTTGTTAGCCGGAAAGAAATCGAATATGGAAAGGATCATAACCGCCGCCGGTGTGAGCGCTGCGTGGCGCGGCATGAGCGGTGAGGGACAATATACCGTCTTGCAGAAAATGGCGTGGACGGTCCGCAGAGGCGGCAGCAAGCGCGGTGCGGGGTGGATACAGATGCAGGACGACGCCATGACCGTCGCCGCCGAGGCGTGGCTCCGAATGCGGAAGCAGGCAGACGCGGCGCAGATGGAGATCATGCTCCGCATGGAAAGCTGCAAAATTCAGAAAGCAAAGCTGCTGCGTGAGATGGCGCAGCAATATCAGGGCGGACCATTTGAACAAACGCTGAATGCCTGCGCCGCACAGATCATTTGCGGCGGTGAGGTCATTCCGCTGCCGAAGTCTCCCTATGCTCTGCACACGGCGGGAGAGATCGGCAAGGCGCTCAGGATCACAGCAAATCATGTCGGGCGGATTGCAAACCAATACGGCCTGAAAAAGTCCGAATATGGCGAATGGGTGTTGGATGTCGCAGCACATTCTGCAAAAACGGTGAGAACGTTCCGATATTATGAATCTGTCATTCCGATCATAAAGGACAAGCTGCGAGAAGAAGGCAGGCTTTAAGGAGAGAATGGCAAAAACAAAAAATTGTTCGTCGTTTACTGTTTACTTTTTCGCTGTTTTGTGCTAAAATAAGCATGAAAGTGAAAAGCCTTTCAATCCTTTGTGTTCCCTTGACGGGTCCCTGTGCCGGACCAGACCGGCTTAAAAAGGGCGGGCAGCGGCCAGTCAACAAATATCGCAATACGCGCTGTTTCGGTGCTTTCCTTTATGGGGATGGTATCGGAGCAGCGTTTTTTGCTTTGCTGACTGGCTGAATCTCGCAAACATTTTATACGACGGGAGGAATGTCTTTGACAGAAGATGAGAAGATCCGAGCTGCCCGTGCGGCTTACATGCGCGCGTACTCGAAAAAGCGCCGCCGAAGCAGTCAGGAGGCACGCAGCCGAGAGAAGGAATACCGTGACCGTTACTGGCTGCGAAAATTCCACGAGATGCAGGCCGCATCAGGCGGCGGAAAGGACGGATGGAATGGAAAGACCGAATGAAGCAATTTACTGTCTGAATTTCTGGCGGAATAAATTCCACGGAAAGTCTGGTGATGAGCCATACTTTGATGTGGTCGAGGGCGGATTTCAATCCGGCAAGAAAATGCGCGTCTATGTTGACGCGCGGCGCTTCCCGACGTGGAGCGAGTGGAAAACCGAGGCAGATAAGGCCAGAGCCTGCGCCTATGTCGGCGAATCGACGCTGCACGGCTACTTCATCAAAAGCGGCACGGCATATCCGCTCAGCGTGGCCCCTCCCTTTATGATCGAGGCGGCCCCCGCCTCTTATCTTGATCCTATTCTGTGGATCAATGTGCTTTGCCCAAGCGAATCTGAATTTCATTGGGCTGTTGCGGAGGCAAAGAACGCCGCTGAACTCAAATCTAAAAAGCTGGGGCCAAGTGAGCTTTACGCCCCGTTTTGCAACGTCCAGTATCCACACAAAGAGGTCCTGGAATCCGAACTCGAAGCGTTTTTGCGGAAAAATGGAATCGAAACCGCAGGAGCAGAGGCGGATGGCATATCGGACGAAAAGACCTATGGGCCGCTCCCGGAGGATATCAAGAAACTGCTCCGGGAAAACGGGCTGGATGTGTCAGAGTGCGGCGATACGCTTGGTGAGCTTTTTCAAAGATGGGGGATCGAATGATTCAGTGGATTTCTCCTGCGGTCTCAGAAAATGTACCTGTGAAGGAGGACGGCTCCGATGCACGTGACACATGAGCTGTTGGAGCGGGCCACACCGGTCTGCATTCCTTTCCGCTCACCATGGGGATCTATTTCCGTGGCAAAGGCGGAAGTCAGCGAAAAAATGAAGTATTTTATCTGGAAAACCGACTTTAAGAAGCGCTTCGATTGGGACGGCAGCTTCTTCGACGTCGAGGGAGAAATGCTCCGGATCACGCTCAATTTACTGCATGATGCCGGGTATCTGAGTTTCCCGGATTATTGGAAGCCGGAAGATGAGGACAACGGCCAGCCGCCTGCGTGGTTCGAGTTGAAACAGGAAGCAGAACGGCACCGTGCGGAGATCGCGGCACAGGCCCAGCAGCAGACTGCAAAAACAGCGATCTATAGAGAATGAAGACGGCACACGGACGACGGTTCGGGTACGGGCTGCAAATCAGACGGCGGCGCGGGAAGCGCTGAGTCAGGCGTTCCTGAACCGTGCAACGCTCTGTACGGTGCAGGACGGCGAACAATGCGAACTGTGAAACGCAAATTGCCATCGTGTGACCTCGGAAGCATTTCAAGAAAATCAAAGTAGATGCAGCGCAGGAAAATGAGCATTTTCCTGCGCTGCTTTTTTGCTTATGATCGTTTAAAATTTTTCCCTTTGTTTTCCCCTAAGCGAAAAACATTTCATGTTGCTGGGTCATATGTAGTTAAAAGAAGAGCCTGGATTTCTCACTGCTTTTCACATCTTTTCAGGTGATAAAATGAACTTTTATAGTTCGAATCTCTCCTTCCGCGCCAAGGCACCGGTTTCAGCTGAAAACAGCTGAAACCGGTGTTTTTTGTATTTCCATGCCGATTTTTCCGCAGAAAAGCATGTTCCGGCCACCGGATCACAGGTTTTATCCTCTACCGCGCGGACGCAGCCCTATCCGTACATTTTTTCATCGCGCCTGCTATGGCCCGCGCGGGATCTGGGCAGAATAGCAGCAGCGGACGGGCGCTTCCTGCATTCGCCGCGCTCCTTCCGGGAGCGCGGCGCCGGTGCGCCGTCCGTAAATCCTTTGGAGGTCAAAACATGAAGATCGCATTTTTCGATGTCAAGCCCTATGACAAGCCCGGCTTTGACGCGCGCATCGCCGGGACCGGGCTGGAGATCAAATATTTCGAAACGAAGCTGAGCGAGGACACCGTCCGGCTGGCGCGGGGCTTCGACGGCGTGTGCGTGTTCGTCAACGACACCGTAAACGCCACCGTGGTCAGCGCCCTGCATGAGATGGGCGTGCGCGTCCTTGCCCTGCGCTGCGCAGGCTTCAACAACGTGGATATACGGGCCTGTGCCGGAAAGCTCCGCGTATTCCGCGTTCCCGCTTACTCGCCCTACGCCGTGGCCGAGCACGCAATGGCGCTGCTGCTGACCGTCAACCGCCACACCAATAAGGCCTATATCCGCACCCGGGACTTCAATTTCAGTCTCGCCGGTCTCACCGGCTTCGATCTCCACGGAAAGACCGCCGGTGTCGTCGGCACCGGCAAGATCGGGCGCATTTTTGCGGACATCTGCAAGGGCTTCGGTATGCACATTCTGGCCTACGACAAATATCCCGCGCCGGACAGCGGCCTGACCTATGCGGAGCTGCCGGAGCTTCTGCAGCAGGCGGACGTGATCTCTCTCCACTGCCCGCTTACCGACGAGACCCGGCACATGATCGACGCAGACGCCATCGCAAGCATGAAGCCCGGCGCTGTGCTCATAAACACCTCGCGCGGAGCGCTGGTGGACACGGAGGCACTGATTGAGGGTCTGCGCAGCCGAAAGGTCGGCGCGGCGTGTCTCGATGTTTACGAGGAGGAAGCTGACCTGTTCTATGAGGACCGTTCGGAGAGCATCATTGAGGACGATACGCTTGTTCGCCTGATCTCCATGCCGAACGTCATCGTCACCTCGCATCAGGCATTCCTTACAAAGGAGGCGCTGAACAACATCGCCGCGGCGACGGTCGAAAATCTCCTGAAATTTGAGCGCGGCGAGCCGTCCCCGGAGACCGAGGTTTGCTATCGCGGCGTCCAATAGATCATAAGGACGCCGCTCTGCGGAAGCACATGGAAACGCGCGGGCAGCTTTGTCATGCGTTTTCCGCGCCGACCGCGCGAAAAATACCCCGCCGGGCAGATCGCAGCAGATGCCATCTGTCCGGCGGGGTTCCACAATTACGGCCCGGCTTCTCTTACTTCTTCACAAAGGAAAGGCAGTCGGTGCACTGGTCCATCGACGGGTTTGTCTCATGCGTGCCGACGCGGATTCTGTCCAGCGAGCAGTAGTTCTCGGTGTCGCAGTGATGTCCGCAGGAAGAAACGCTGCACTCGATGCACTTGTTGGCCTTGCAATGGGTATGATCCATGATCCATGACCTCCTTTTTTGTTTTGCAAAGTTGGGCGCTCTGAGGAAAGCGCTTGCGGCTCTCCTCAGCTCTTTTCTAGTATGCCCGCCGCGCGCAGGAGGATTCAGGAACATTCTGGAATTTTACACAGCATCGCCGCCGATCAGCTCGCCGGTATAGTAATCCACATAAAATATATTTTGGCTGACGATCTCGGAGCCGTTGTCCTCATACGTCAGCACCCAGGCCAAACGGCTGACCTCGGCGTAGCGCACGTCCGTGCTCCACACGCCCTCCGTGTAAAACCAGTTCGGCAGAACACAGCAGACCTCCGCCTGCTTCAGCTCAAAGCCCTCCATTTCCATGCCGCTCTGCTCCTTCGCGGCCTCGATGGCCTGCTCCTGCGTGAGCGGCACATCGTCCGCCTCGTGATCGTCGAGCAGCGGGAAGAAAAAGACGTTGCAGAGCACGAGCCGCCCCGTCGTCAGATCGACCACGACGCGCACCTCCTCATACGGATTGAACAGTGTCTGCGTCACCTGACGGCTGAAGCAGAACGACCACAGCTCCTCGTCATATTTTTCGATACGCGAGAGCGCATAACCCTGCTGCACCGGCAGATTTTCATAATAGCTCTGCGCCAGCGCCTCCGCATCCTCCTCCGTCGTGCAGACCGGCGTATCGGGCGCGTCCCCGTTTCCAAAGCTCGACAGCTGCAGGAACGCGCCGGTCCCGGCGTGAAACTTGACCGAGGTATTGGACACATCCTGCGTAAAGAACACCTCCGCCTCCTCGCGGTCGTAGAGCAGCGCCGTCTGCCGCACAACGGAGGCCGCCGATGTGTCCACATCCGTCAGTCCGACCGCCAATAAAATACCCTCCGCCTTCTGAATGAAGTCCGCGTCTGTGAACTGCGGCGCGTCCTGCTCCGTGACCGCTTCGTCCGGAGCCTGCGGCTGCGGCTCCTCCGGACGGACAGGTTTCTCCGGACGGACAGGTTTCTCCGGCCGCACATCGGATGTCTGCGGATAGTCGTTCGTCTCGTGTACGTCATAAATGCCGTTGTTTCCGTCCGTATAGGTCTCCGGCGCGGGCAGCATCCATCTCTGCCGCCCGGCCTGCACGGCGAAGGCCGCCCCTGCCAGCACGCAGACCGCCGCCGCGATCAGAAGCGTCCTGCGGATCCGGCGCGGCGGCCGCTTCGCGGTCTCCGGCGCATCCTGCTGCGCAAGAATGCCCGCGAGCATCCGCTTTTTTGCCGCCTCGTCCGGCCGGGCCTCTTCAAACGCCTGTACCAGCCTTTCGTTTTTCATCAGAAGTCACCTCCCAGCAGCGCTTTCATCCGTTCGCGCCCACGGCGCAGATCACTGCGCACCGTCGCGGCGGGCTTTCCGAGCATTTCCGCAGTTTCTGCAGTGGAATAGCCCTCATAATAATATAGATACAGCGGCAGCCGGTATTTTTCCGGCAGGCTTCTCAGCGCAAGCAGGGTGTCACTCAGCTCCGGCACAAAATGCGCCTCCGTTTCCTCCAGCGGCACCTCGCGCCGCCTTGCGCGCGCCAGCTCGTTCTTGCAGACGTTCCGCGCCGTCACGATCAGCCACGCCTTTTCGTGCGTTTCCGATCCCAGCTCCGGCGCGCTGCGCAGGAGCCGCAGGAACGTTTCCTGCACGGCGTCCTCGGCGTCCGCCGGATTTTTCAGGAACGTGATGCAGACGTTCCACACCGTATCCACATTTCGTTCGTAGCTCCGCGCCAGCCCCTCCGGCGTCATTCTGCCCTGGCGCTCCGGCGCTTCGGTTTGCTTCATATCCGCGCCTCCCTTCACATAAAATACCGCCCACGGCGGCGGAATGTTGCAAATCGGCGAAAAATTTTTCTGCCGCGCAGCATAAAAATGTCCGGCTTCTGTCCGGCGCGCTTCGGACTGATCGCCGTTATCGTAACATGCTTCCGCGAAGCCCACAAGCGCTGTCTCGCCGTCTTGAATGCCGCAGGCGCAGCGCGGAGCAAAACGTCCAAACGTGCATTTGCATTTTTGTATACCTTTACAGAAAATTACACGGCGCTTGTATCCCGCAAACGCATATGGTATAATCTCTCTATTCATTCTGAAAGAAAAGCGAGGAAGAATTATGAAAAAGCTCCTTCAAAGCATATCCATTCTTCTGTGCCTGTGCCTGCTGCTGGGCGTAAGCGCGCTGGCCGCCGGGACCGGAAGGGTCTGCACGGTCGAGGCAGGCGACCTGATGTTCACGCTTCCCGACGGTATGGTCATGCTCGACGCCGGACAGGCGGGTGAGCTGCTCGATCAGGAAACACTGGAAGCGACGCTTGACATGGTGCTTTCCGACACCCAGTACAGCAATATGAACACGCAGTTTCTTTCCGTCGTTTCAAGCGCGGACACCGGCGATACGCCTGCGTTCGCCGGGGTGATGCTGAAGGTGAGCGGCCTTGAGCTGTCGGAGGAAATGGATTTCGCCAGTCTTGACGAGGAAAGCGTAAATATCATGAACTCGCTCTACAGCGCCATAAGCGAATCGCTTGCCGACTCGATCGAAGGCCTTGACAAGCTCGATCTCGGCATGTGGAAAAACGTGCAGTCCTATTACCTCAAGCTGCATATGGAGCTGACGGCAGAGGCTGAGCTTTACATCATAGACGAGTATTGCACGTTCTTGAACGACGAATGCTATATGTTTATGTTCATTGCGACCCAAAAGGAAATGCAGTCTGTCTCTGAAACGATCATGAACAGCATGATCGTCGGCCGCCACAGCTTCTATCCCGGCGGCTTCCCGGATCTGAACGGACACTGGTCAGCCGAGTTCTCAGCCAAGGCTGTGGAGCTTGGCCTGTTCACGGGCGTTACCGAAACGGAATTTGCACCGAACAACAGTATGACCCGCGCCATGCTGGTGCAGGTGCTCTACCGGATGCAGGGCTCTCCCGAGGCCGGAGGCAGCACGTTCACCGACGTGGCAGATTCCGCGTGGTACGCCAAGGCCGTGGCCTGGGCCTCGGAGAACGGCATCGTCAACGGCTCCAACGGCAGGTTTGACCCCAACGGCCTGCTGACCCGTGAGCAGCTGGCAGCGATTCTGTGGCGCTACGCGCAATACGAAGGGCGGGACGTATCTGTAGGCGAGAATACCAACATTCTCTCCTATGACGATGCGCAGGACATCAGCAGCTATGCCGTTCCTTCCATGCAGTGGGCCTGCGGCGCAGGTCTGCTTGAGGGCTCCTCTGGCAAGCTGATGCCCAAGAGCACCACCACCCGCGCACAGGCTGCGACCGTTCTGGTGCGCTATTTGGATGAAGGATAATTGGCTTTTTGCCGGCGCGGCGCAGGTGTCTCCGGCGGCGCATTGCGGATACGCCGAAGGCGCGGTACGGTGTGCAGCACCGTCACCGCCGCTCCGCAGGCCATATCATTTCCCTCTTACGGGAAATGATATGGGAAGGAAAGGGCACAGCTCTCTCTTTGCCAGTTTCCTTTTCACCGCCAGCAGCCTTTTCCTTTGTCGCCAAAGGTCGAAAAACATCAACGGAAGCCTTCCGTTATAAAAAGTGCCGCCCACATGGGCGGCACTCCTATTTCCATCAAGCTCTTCTTGCTTCCAGAAGCTTCTGCTTCAGCTCGCCTTCGATGCGCCGCAGCTGTTCCTCGGCCTCGCGGCGCTTCTGCGCACCCTCGGTCTGGATGGTCAGCACCTCGTCGAGCGTGGAGATCAGGCTCTCGTTCGTATGCTGGAGCGTCTCGATATCCACAATGCCGCGCTCGGACTCGCGCGCGGTCTCGACCGTCGCCATCTTGAGCATTTCCGCGTTCTTCTGGAGCAGCTGATTGGTCATATCCGTGACCTTTCGCTGCGCCTCGAGCGCCCGCTTGGAATTCTGGATGCCCAACGTCAGCACGAGCTGGTTCTTCCAGAGCGGAATGGTGTTCATGATGGAGGTCTGGATCTTCTCGATCATAAGCGCGTCGTTGTTCTGGATCATGCGGATCTGCGGCGCGGTCTGGAGCGAGATCACGCGCGTCAGCTCGAGATCGTGCAGCTTCTTTTCAAAGCGGATGCACTTGTTTTCAAAATCGTTCGCTGCCTGCGCATCCTCCGGCAGGCCGGATTTCTGCGCCTTTTCGCGCAGCGTGACCAGCGTCGTCGCGCGCTCCTGCTCGAGCTTCTGCTTACCGGCCAGAATGTACATCGTCAGCTCCTTGAAGTAGCCGAGATTCTTTTCATACATCTGATCCATCACAGCGACGTCCTTCATCAGCTTCACCTGATGCTTTTCCAGCTCGCCGGAAATGCGGTCCACGTTGACCTCCGCCACGGCGTACTTCGCGCGCATCGTCTCGGCGCTGATCTCCGCCTTCTGGAACAGGCCCGCAAGGCCCTTCTTCTTTTCCGGCTCATCACAGGTCTTTAGCTCGACCAGCAGGCTCGCCACCATGTCGCCCAACTCGCCCATGTCCTTCGTCTTGACCTTTTCCAGCGCGGATTCCGAGAAATCCGCAATATTCTTCTGCGCGGCCGCGCCGTACTGAATGACCTGATTGGCGTCGGTCAGGTCGATCTGCTCAGCAAACGCGCGGACGGCCTTCTGCTCTGCCTCGGAGAGCATAGACATATCCGGTCCGGCCTCCGGCGCGGGCGTTTCTTCCTTCTTTTCCGTTGTGAGCGCCTGCTCGTCGAGATTCGGTGTCAGCGTCAGCTGCGGGATCTTTTCTTCTTCCATTTGATTTCGCTCCTTTTTCAGCGTTCGACCGGGATCTTCTCCCCGGTGAGTCCTTCTGCGGCCATCATCTGTTCCATGACCTGAATATCGGCTGTGATATCCACCACGTCGCTCTCAAACAGCGAATCAAGCTGCTTCTGGAACGCGACGATCACGTTTTCGAGCATATTCTCGATCTTCTGCATACCCTCGTCGATGTTGCCCATGCGCATTTCCTGATTTTGCAGCACAACGTACTGCTGGAGCAGCTTGATCGTCGTCGGCAGGTAGAAATTCAGGAACTGCCGGATCTGGCGCACATCCTCCGGATGCTGCTCCACAAAGGCGAAGATCTTCTCCGTCAGGATTTCCAGCTGCTTGAGCTGCGCGGAAATTTTGAAGTCCGGGATCTCGTCGTTCAGCCGCCGGATCTCCGCGATAGACTCGCGGCCCTGCTGCAAGACCTCCTCCAGCTCCGTCTTTGCGGCGGGCTTTTCCGCCGCCGGTGCAGTCTGCGGCTCCGGCGCGGCCTGCTTTTCCGGCTCCGGCTGCGGCACGGCCTTCTTCTGCGCGGGCTGCGGCTCCTTCTGCGCGTCCACCAGCTTGTCCGGGAAGAAAATGCGCAGGACGGCGAACGCGATCGCGGAAAGCACCGCGCACCGGATGATCCCGCCGACGCTGGAAAGGCCGCCGTTCAGGGCATGTCCGAGCCACATTGCCGCCACACAGGCCAGCGGAATGATCGATTTTTTGACGGTTTTCATGGATTTCCCATTTTCTTTTTTCGCAGGCTCCCGTACCGGCGCGGCCTCCGGCCTGCGCACGGGCGGTCTGCTCTCCTGCGGCGGCTGATACTGCCGCTGTGGCTGGCTCTGACTGCCGGACGGCCTGCTGCCGGTGGAAAAGTGATAGCTCTTGCCATCCTTCTGAAAGCTGTAGTCGCCGCGCTTCGGGTCGCAGTGGACCGAGAAATCATGCCGCTTCCCGCCGGGATTCCAGCTGAATTTATAGTTATAGCCGCCGTCGCCGTTCTGCTCCCGCTCGGGCGATGCGTCCGTATGTTCCTTCTGCTGTCCCTGTTCGTTCAATCCGCCCACCTCCGGGTGCTGAAGCTCAAAATTGCTGATATTTAGATTTATTGTATAATAGCGTCACTGGAAAGTCAAGGTACGCGCGGCGCCGCGCGGCGCAGTTTTCCAAAAAGCGGCTGTATTGTGACACAAATGCCGTTTTTGCCGCGACATTTTCTCTTGCGAAACGGATCTGCTTCTGCTATAATATGCGGAGTATCGTTACGATGGAAAGCAGGAGGATCGCCTTGCCCAAGTTTTTCGTTCCGTCCGAGCAGCCGTTCGGCAGCGCCCTCGTCCTGACGGGCGAAAATGCGGCCCATGCACGGGTGCTGCGCCTCAAGTGCGGCGACAGCGTGACCGTCTGCGACGCACACGGCACCGACTATGCGTGTACCGTAGACAGCGTCCAGCCCGGCGAAGTCAGCCTGTGCGTCAATGCAAGTGCGCCGTCTGCCTCCGAGCCGTCTGTCCGGTGCAGCGTCTATATGGCGTATGCCAAGGCCGACAAGCTCGAGCATGTGATCCAGAAGGCGACAGAGCTTGGCGCGGCGGAGATCGTCGCGTTTCCGTCTGCGCGGTGCGTTTCGCGCCCGGACGCGAAGGCGCTGAAGGGCAAGCTGGAGCGCTGGCAGAAGATCGCCGTCTCGGCGGCGGAGCAATGCGGCCGGGGCCGCATCCCGCGCGTGACCGCGCTGTACTCCTTCCGCGAGGCGCTTGCGCACGCCTCCCATGCGGAGCTTCGTCTGCTCCCCTATGAAAATGAACAGAGCCTTTCTCTGCGCGCCGCGCTCGAGGGCAGTCCGCTGCGGACGGTCGCCGTTATGACCGGCCCGGAGGGCGGGTTTGAGCCGGACGAGGTCGCGCTGGCGCAGGAATACGGCTTTCAGAGCTGCACGCTCGGCCCGCGGATCCTCCGCTGCGAGACCGCGCCGCTCTGCGCGCTGACGGCGATCCTTTATGCCGCCGGAGCGCTGGATTAAAGAAGTTGAAAAGGATGAATCAAATGGCCAAAGACATAAATTCCAACAAGCCGCGCGGCGCACAGAAGAAGGACGATGATTCCGCCGTTCTGAAGATCATGATCGCGCTGCTCCTGCTTGTGTTCTCTGTTTTCATGCTCCGGCTGGTCGCCAACAACTATGGCACCATCGTCGGCGCTGACCGGATCGCAAACGCCTCCGCCGTCGTCGCTATCGTATTCGGCGTTCTGGCCGCCGCAGCGCTTGCGGCCATGCTGCTCGTGAAGTCCGGCTGGGTCAAGATGGCCGCGCCTTACGTCTTTGCCGTTTCGCTGCTGTACGCGCTGACCGGCCTGCTTCTCCGGGTCTACTGGACGCAGTACGTTCTGGCGCTCACCATCCTGCACGTCGCGGTCTACTGCCTTTATGTGATCTACATGCTCTACCGCACGGAGTTCTTCCTTTGCTCGCTCGTGACGGTGGCGGCAGGCGTTCTGTTCTACCGCTATTCGCACGGCATCGGCGCAAACCTCGCCTGCATCGCACTGGCGCTTTTGCTGGTCGTGCTGATCGGCGCGACGGCATGGATCGCGGCAAACGCCGCGAAGGGCCATGGAAAGCTCCGCCTTGGGAAGAAGAAGCTCGCGTTCTTCCCCTCTTCCTTCAACCCGCTCGCGCTTTACATCACCTGCGCGGTCTGGCTGGTGTGCTTCCTCGCCTGTCTGCTGATCGGCGCCGCATTCGCGTACTACTGCACGTTTGCAGCCGTCGCCTTCGAGCTGATCGCCGCGGTTTATTACACCTTCCAGCTCAAGTGATCTCCGCATACACACGCCTCCTTGTCCATAGGATGGACAGGGAGGTGTTTTTTTGCTTCCAAAGCACTCGATTTTTCGCAATGCCCTGCTTCTGACGGCCATTGACCTTCTCCTGCGCGGCATTTCCATGAGCTTTCAGATCTATCTCTCCGGTGTGATCGGCGCGGCGGGGTTGGGACTGCTCCAGCTCGTCGCCGCCGTCGGGACCCTTGGCATGACGCTCGGCCTGTCCGGCGTGCGGACGGCCGCCATGTACCTGTGCGCCGAGGAATACGGCAAGCGCCGCCCCGGCGGGATGCGGCATGTGATGCGGCTGTGCATCCTCTGGAGCAGCGTGTTCAGCATTCTGACCGCAGCGGCGCTCTGGGGCTTCTCCAACCAGCTGGCCGCCGTCTGGCTGAAGGATCTGCGCGCCGCGTCCGGGCTGCGGATCCTGGCGCTCTCACTGCCGGTGGAATGTCTCGTCTGCGTGCTGTGCGGCTACTTCACGGCGTGCGGGAAGCTCCGAAGGCTGGCCTGCGTGGAGGTCGCGGAGCGGCTCGTCTCGCTGGCGCTGACGTTCCTGCTGCTCCGGCTCTGGGCGCATTCCGAGCTGGAACGTGCCTGCTGCTCGCTGCTTCTCGGCGGCGGAGGCGCCGCCGTTTTCAGTGCCGTGTGGCTGGGGCTTCTGATGCGGAAGGACCTCCGGCAATATCCGCCCGTCCCACAGCCCCCGCAGCTGCCGCGCAGGCTGTGCCGGCTCTGCGTTCCGCTGGCGCTGGGCGATTATCTGCGCTCCGGCCTGCGGACGCTGGAGCAGCTGCTCATCCCGCTCGGGCTGGAACGCAGCGGCGGTTCGACCGGCTCCGCCATGGCCGCCTACGGCACCATCCACGCGATGGTCTTTCCGATCCTTATGTTCCCTGCCGCGATCATCTTTTCGCTCTCCGAGCTGCTGATCCCGGAGCTGGCCCGCTGCCGCGCGGAGGGAAACTCCCGCCGCATCCTGCACCTGACGGGCCGCAGTCTGCGGCTCGGGCCGGTCTTTGCCTGCGGCGTCTCCGCGCTGCAATTTCTGCTGGCAAGGCCGCTCGGGATGCTCTTCTATCAGAGCGAGGAGGCAGGACATTACCTTCGGCTGTTTGCGCCGCTGATCGTCATTCTCTATGCCGACGCGCTCGTGGACGGCATGTGCAAGGGCCTCGGCCAGCAGACCGCGAACGTCCGGAACAATACGATTACTTCCCTGCTCGATGTCGCGCTATTGTATCTGCTTCTGCCGCGCTGGGGTATCGGCGGCTACTTTTTCACCTTCGTGCTCACGCACGCTCTCAATTTCTATCTGAGCCTCCGGCTGCTACTGGATGCGTCCGGCAGCGCGCTCCCGCTGGGGCCGCTCGCAAAAACGGCGCTCTGCGCGCTGGCGTCCGCAGCCGCCTGCCTGCTTCTGCCGGAGCGTGGGCCGTGGCTCCTTCAGATTTTTCGGACGTGTGGTCTGTTTCTGGCGGCGTATCTGCCGCTCCTCTATCTGACCGGTGCGCTCGTTCCAAACGACCGCCGCTGGCTCCGGCGAAGATTCCCGCACAGGAATGGGCATTGACTTTCCCACCGCCGCCTCCTACAATACAATTATTATAAAAAGCACAGGGAGGCTTCGTTATGATCTCTTTCCGGAACGACTATTCTGAGGGCGCGCATTCCGCCATTCTGGCAGCGCTGCAGGCCACCAATCTGGAATCCACGCCCGGCTATGGCCGCGACCACTACTGCGAAGCGGCAGCGGAGGCCGTCCGCGCACGCTTTGCCTGCCCGCAGGCTGACGTTCACTTCATGCTCGGCGGCACGCTCACCAATCTGACGCTCATCGCCGCCGCACTCCGGCCGTGGGAAGCCGTCATTGCCGCCGACACCGCGCACATCTGCGTCCACGAATCCGCCTCCATTGAGGCGGCAGGGCACAAGATCTGCGCCGCGCCTCCGACAGACGACGGCAAGCTGACGCCGGAGCATATCCGGCAGATCGTCGAGGCGCATAAGGGCGGCGACGACGGACATATGGTCGTACCGCGCATGGTCTATCTCTCTGACGCCACGGAGCTTGGCACGATCTATACGCGCGCGGAGCTGGCGGCGATCTCGGAGACCTGCCGGGAGCTGGGGCTTTATCTCTACCTCGACGGCGCGCGCATGGGCGCGGCGCTGGTCTGCGCGGCAAACGACCTCCAGCCGGAGGATTTCGCCAAATACTGCGACGCATTTTACATCGGCGGCACCAAGAACGGCCTGCTCTTCGGCGAGGCGCTGGTACTGGTGAATGACGCGCTCAAGCCGCACTTCCGCAACGCCCTCAAGCAGCGCGGCGGTATGCTGGCCAAGGGGCGGCTGCTCGGCGTCCAGTTTCAGGCGTTTTTTGAAAACGACCTGTGGCTGGAGCTGGCCCGTCACGCCGACCGCACCGCGCGGCAGCTCGAGCGCGCGTTCGAGAAAAAGGGCTACGGCTTCTACGCCGCTCCCTGCACCAATCAGCTCTTCCCCATCCTCCCGGACCGGAAGATCGAGGAGCTGCGCAGCGGCTTCGACTTCGAGCTGAACGCCAAGACCTGCGAGACGCACACCGCCGTCCGGTTCGTCACCTCGTGGGCCACCACGCTGGAAGCCATCGAGGCGCTGGAGCGCGCGCTTTGACGGAGCACATTATTCACCCGATCCCGCCGCTCTATGACGCGGATTCCCGGGTGCTGATCCTCGGCTCCTTTCCGTCGGTCAAATCGCGCGAGGCCGCGTTCTTCTACGGCCACCCGCAAAACCGCTTCTGGCGGGTGATGGCGCGCGTGCTCGGCTGTGAAACGCCCGGAAGCGTCCCGGAAAAGGCCGCCATGCTCCACGCGCATCACATCGCGCTGTGGGACGTGATCGCCAGCTGCGACATTTCCGGCTCCAGCGACAGCAGCATTCAGAACGCCGTCCCGAACGACCTCTCGCCGATCCTGAACGACGCGAAAATTCAGGCCGTATTCTGCAACGGCACGACCTCCTTCCATCTCTACGAGCGCTATCTTCTGCCCGTGACCGGAATGCAGGCCGTCCGCCTGCCCTCCACCAGTCCCGCCAATGCCTCGTTCTCTCTTGACCGTCTGACGGCGCAGTGGCAGGCCGTCGCGGCATATCTCTAGGGTGTATCTGGCCGGATATTTTCGCCTCTCCGGCAGATTTCTTTCCGCATTCTCCCAAACCCGCCCTTGTTCGCAGGGGCGGGTTGTGTTATGATAAAGCTGTCCGGCGGCAGAGGCTCTGCACGCCGCCGCAAACAAAGGAAAAGGATGGAGCATCCATGATACACGGATTTCTCAGGGTCTGCACGCTCTCGCCGTCGCTGCGGGTCGCAGACTGTCCCTATAACGCAAAAATGACCGTCGAAGCCATGCGTCAGGCCGCTGCGGACGGCGCGCAGCTCGCCGTTTTCCCCGAGCTTGGCCTCACCGGCTACACATGCAGCGACCTGTTTTTGCAGCAGCCGCTGCAAAGGGCCGCCGAAGAAGCGCTCCGCACCGTTCTGGAGACCAGCGAGACGCTGGCGCTGGTCACCGCCGTCGGCCTGCCGGTCCATGTGGACGGCAAGCTCTACAACTGCGCGGCCATCGTCTGCCACGGGCGGCTGCTCGGCCTCGTTCCGAAAACCTTCATTCCGAACTACGGCGAATTCTATGAGCGCCGCCACTTCTCCCCCGCGCCATCCGGCGTCCGGAGCGTCCGCTTCGCCGGGCAGGAGACGCTGTTCGGCACGAAGCTGCTGTTCCGCTGCGGCTCCATGCCGGAATTCGTGCTGGCGGCGGAGATCTGCGAGGATCTCTGGGCGCCGCTGCCTCCGAGCACGGCGCACGCACTGGCCGGCGCGACCGTCGTTGTGAATCTCTCCGCCAGCGACGAGACCGCCGGAAAGGCCGAATACCGCCGCCAGCTCGTCGCGCAGCAGTCCGCGCGGCTCCTGTGCGCCTATCTCTATTCCGACGCCGGCCACGGCGAATCCACCACCGACATGGTCTTTGCCGCGCACGATCTCATCTGCGAAAACGGTGCGCTGCTGGCGGAAAGCCGCCCCTTCGGCGACGGACGCGCCTGCACGGAGCTGGATCTTGGGCGGCTGGCAGCGGAACGCTGCCGCAGCACCAGCTTTGAGCCGTCTGCGGACAGCTACACGAGCGTCGAATTTGATCTGCCGCTCCGCCCGGTCACGCTGACGCGCCGGTTTTCGCCGACGCCCTTCGTCCCGAGCGGCGACACCGCGCGCGCGGAGCGCTGCGAGCTGATCCTGGAGATTCAGGCCGACGGCCTTGCAAAGCGGCTCGAGCATGCCCACGCAAAAACCGCCGTCATCGGCATTTCCGGAGGTCTGGACAGCTGCCTTGCGCTGCTGGCCGCCGTCCGTGCGATGAAAAAGCTTGGCCGTCCCATGACGGACATCCTCGCCGTGACCATGCCCTGCTTCGGCACCACGCACCGGACGCGCTCCAATGCGGAGATCCTGTGTCAGGAGCTTGGCGTCTCCTTCCGGGAAATTCCGATCGCGGACACCGTCCGCAGCCACTTCCGCGACATCGGTCAGGACGAGGCCGTGCGGGATGTGACCTATGAAAACGGGCAGGCGCGCGTGCGCACGCTCGAGCTGATGGATCTTGCCAACCGCACCGGCGGTCTCGTGATCGGCACGGGCGACCTCAGTGAGCTGGCCCTCGGCTGGGCCACCTACAACGGCGACCATATGAGCATGTACGGCGTCAACGCCGGCATTCCCAAGACGCTGGTGCGTCACATCGTCCGCTACGAAGCCGACAGTGCTGCCTCCGCCGCGCTGCGGAGCGTCCTTCTCGACATTCTCGACACGCCCGTCAGCCCGGAGCTGCTTCCGGCCGCCGAAAACGGCGAGATCGCGCAGCAGACGGAATCCCTCGTCGGCCCGTATGAGCTGCACGACTTCTATCTCTATTATGTTCTTCGCTATGGCTTCCCGCCCGCGAAAATTTTCCGTCTGGCGCGGGCCGCGATGGAGGGGCGCTACCCGGACGAGGTGCTTCTGCACTGGCTGAAGAACTTCTACCGCCGCTTCTTCCAGCAGCAGTTCAAGCGCAGCTGCCTGCCCGATGGGCCGAAGGTCGGCTCGGTCACGCTCTCGCCCAGAGGCGACTGGCGGATGCCGAGCGACGCCTGCGCCTCCGTCTGGCAGCAGGAGCTGGACACGCTCTGCGCCTCAAAGCAGTCGTCATGACGGAACAGGATATCCGCCTCCGGCGTCTCACTGGACAGTATCTTTCCGCACCCGCGCCCGCGCACACTGTCGCGCGGGCGCTCTGCGGCTTTCAGGCGCAGTATCCGCAGAATGCGCTCCATGCGCTGTCCCTCCGAACGGACGGAGAAGGCCCCGCGCAGGCGCGGCTCGTCAAGAGCTGGACGCTGCGCGGGACGATCCATCTCTTTCCGGAGGACGATCTGCCGGTCTATCTCGGCCTGACAGCGGGAAACCGCTTCCGCTGCAACGAATGGAGCGCGCCGAGCTTCTGGAATCAGCGTCCGGGCTGGGCGCTCACACCCGCGCGGCAGGCTTATTTCACGGATGTAATTGTCGAAGCGCTCTCGCGCGGGCCGCTGACGCGCGACACCCTGCGGGAGCACTGCCGCGCACGCGGCATGATCGAGGACGAGGCCGCCAGTATGTTCGACTCTTGGGGCGGTGGGCTGCGGGAGCTGTGCGAGCGTGGCTTCGTGTGCTACACCGCAGGCCCGGAAAAGGCGCTCCGGCTGTGCCCGCCGCTGGAGCCGCTTTCGGCGCACGCCGCCCAGCTGACGCTTGCGCGGCGTTACTTCACGCATTACGCGCCCGCGACCATCCACGACGCGATGTATTTCTTCCATGCCTCCGCCAAAGCTGTGCGCGGCTGGCTGGCGGAGCTGCCCGTGCATTCCGCGCATTGCAGCGGACGGGAATATTTCTGGCTGGATGGCGAGGACGCCGCTCCGGCTCCTCCGCCGGAATGCCGTTTCCTTGCCGGATTCGACCCGCTGATGCTGGGCTACGAGAAAAAGGAGAGTCTTTTTCTGCCGCCGGAGCGGATGCGCAGCGTTTTCAGCCTCGCCGGGCAGGTCGCGCCGGTGCTTCTGCTCCATGGCCGCGTATGCGGCATCTGGCGGCGGAAGGGCGCGTCCATCCACCTCACGCTCTGGGAGGCGCTTTCTCCGCAGGACGCGGACCTTGTGTACGCGGCAGCACAGGCCGCTTTTCCGGGCTGCACGCTCCGGGAAACACCGGAACTATAATATACGGAGCCGCCGGCGAATGCCGGCGGCTCGATCTCTGTCTGATATTCTGCTGCGGCAGCCGCGTTACCGCTTCCGGAACAGGCGCAAAGCGGTGAGCAGAGCCGCATAGAGTACGCCGCCGATGGCCCAGATCACCCAGCTGTACCGCGGTTGGCCGTTTCCATTCGGCCCGAAGGTATAGAACAGGAACACCGCCGTCACGACCAGCCAGTAGCAGACGGAGACTGCGCCCTGCACGGGCGCGTGTACCTTCTCCTCGCGCGAGAAGTCGCCCTCCTCCAAAAGCCGCTCCATCGCTCCCTCATAGACGCCCACGCAGACAAACAGCGCCGCACCCGCGCCCGCGATCATGAGCAGCGCGCACACCGCCGCCATAACGACCGGCTCCGAGCCGATACAGAGCGCCGCGAACAGCGGCAGCACGGAAAGGATGCAGAGCATCGTTGCAAGGAGCCTTCTCCGCGCGCACTGCGGCGCATAGGCGCTCTGACGCTCTTGAACCATGCCGCTCACGCCGTACTCTGTCTCAAACGGCTCCTTATCCAGAAAATCGAATTCCTTCGTCCGCGCACCGCAGGTCAGGAACAGTGCGACTGCCGCCGCGACCAGCACCAGCATCGCGCACAGCCCGAGGCCCGCTGCCGCGTTTTCCGTGATGCCGAAACGCGCAGACTGGCTCATCTCGCTGAAGGACAGCAACGGCACCGGCGAAAGCACGCTCAGAAACGTCGCCAGCGCCATCCGCGGCGCGGCCTGACGGCGAAGCTCCAGATAGCGCGACGCCTGTTCCATCGTTACGCGCCGCAGCGCGGGCTGCGCGGTTTCGGGAGCGTATTCCGCCTCCTCCAGCTCATCCTTCAGCAGGAAATCCGTCGTGACGCCGAACAGGCGGCTCATCTGCAAAATTTTCGAGATATCGGGAATGGACTGCGCGCCCTCCCATTTGGAGACCGACTGCCGGGAGACATCCAGCTTCTGCGCCAGCTCCTCCTGCGACCAGCCTGCCTTCTTGCGCAGGGTGATTATTTTGTCCGCTAAGATCATATCGTTTCCTCCAGTTATCCGGACGCGTTCCCGCGCTCTGTTGCCCGTATCCTACCGCATTTCGCGGTTGCATACCAGAAATTCAGCCGTCAAATCTGTCAACCGGCGGTTGCATTTCGTATTTTTCGGGCAAAAACTGTATCTTTTTTTATCATAGCACAAGGCCAAGACCCCTGTAAACAAAAAAGCGGCTGAGACCTCGAAGGTCTCAGCCGCGCATTTTTTATTCACGCGGTGCCGCCGCAAGGCTGCCGATCCCGATCGCGACCGTATGCCGCGTCGGCTCCCAGCCGCGCTTGGCAAAGACGGCGCAGACCGCCGCCGGGATGAAGGTCAGCATGAACAGCGGGAAGGTCAGCACGGACAGCAGCTTTTTATATGCCGGGGCCGCGATGCGCCTCCACTCCGTCAGCAGCACCAGCGCGCCGATCACTGCCATGCCCATATACAGTCCGCCGACGGCGCATCCCACCGCTGCCAGCAGGCCGCGCAGGCCGCTTTGCGCAAGCCCCGTCACCGCGACGGAGAGGCCGGAAAGGGCCGACAGCAGATAGCCGCCGAGGGACAGCGTCGCAGCCTCGAAGCTGGCCCAGCCGGTGCGCCCTCCGCGAAGCATCCCGCGCAGCTGCCGTCCGGCATAGAGCAGCGAGACCTGCAATCCGCCCTGTGTCCAGCGGATGCGCTGCTTCCAGGACTGCGCGAACGTGGACGCCTGCTCGTCATAGAGCATCGCCTCACGGCAAAAGCCGATGCGCACACCGTTCACTGCGCACCAGTTGTCGAATTCAACGTCCTCCGTCAGCGTGAAGAAGCTCCACCCGTCGATGCGTTCGAGCAGCGCCCGCGTGAAGCCGAAGCCCGTGCCGGTCACAGCGCAGGTCGTTCCGAGCATCATCCGCGCCGCGTTGAGGTGGACGGAATCGTGCAGATACCACACCGCGTAGGCCGAGGATATCCAGCTGTCGCCGAAATTCTTCGTGTTGCGGTAGCCGTGGAACGCCTCAAAGCCGTCGCTGTAGGTACGGTTGATCTTGGAGATGTAGTCCGGACAGAGCAGGTTGTCCGCGTCGAAGATCAAAAACGCATCGTACTGCTCCAATCCGTCGCCGCGCCGGATCCAGTCGAGCAGATCGTGCAGCGCGTAGCCCTTTCCGATCCGGCTGCGGTCGAAGCGCCGGTAGACGCGCGCGCCGTTGGCCTCCGCAGCCTCCGCCGTGCGGTCGGTGCAGTTGTCGGCCACGACATAGGTCGTGATGCGCTCGGAGGGATAATCCTGTGCGCGGATGCTTTGCAGGAGGTATGGCAAAACCGCCTCCTCATTGCGCGCCGCGATCAGAATGGCATAGCGCGCCGGCTTCTCCGGCTTGTGCTTCGGCTCGCGCCAGAACAGAGAAACGACCAGATACACCGTTTGATAGAAAAAGCACAGCCCCGTCAGGAGCAGCAGCGCCGTGCTGATATGCTTCAAAAGCTCGACCATATGCATGGGCATTCGCCTGCCTTCGTCAGAATGTTGCCCTATCATACCGCAAAGCCGATGAAGAAACAATCCGTAAAATTCTTAAGATTTGCTTTATCCGTGAATTTTTTGTTAAATTCTAAAAAGCCGCTCCAATTTCAACGCGCCATGCGCTATAATAAATTTAAGAGTTTTGCACTCCAAAATACGGCGCTTCCGCGCCGATCCTTTCAACAAGCAGGTGCTCTCATGGTTTATGTCTTTCTTGCGCTCAGTTTTGTGCTCTCCGGGCTGACCGGCTGGCTTTCCGGGTGGTTTTCCTCCTGGAACGCGCTCTGGCAGCTTCCGCTCACCTTCGCCGGGATCTTTCTCGGCTTCGTGATCCTGTTTCTGCTGCTCCTGTTCGTTTCCACGCGCTTTGTCGATCCGAAAAAGCTGCTGGAAAAGCCGAGCCGCTATTTCCGCTTCATGCTCAATCAGTTCTGCCGTCTGGCGTTTTTCCTCGGCGGCGTTCACGTTCATGTGACCGGTCTGGAGAAGCTTCCGCATGACCACCGTTTTCTGCTCGTCTCCAACCATCTTTTCGCCTTCGACCCACTGATCTACTATTACGCCATCCCGCATGACGAGCTGGCCTTCATCTCCAAGAAGGAGAATTTCTCCCTCTTCATGGTCGCCGAGATCATGCGCGAGCTGCTCTGCCTGCCGATCGACCGCGAAAACGACCGCGCGGCGCTGCGCACCATCCTCAAGGCCATCCAGTTCCTGAAGGAGGACAAGACCTCTATCGCCGTATTCCCGGAGGGCTACACGAGCAAGACCGGCGAGCTGAACAGCTTCCGCAACGGCGCGTTCAAGATCGCGCAGAAGGCGGGCGTTCCCATCGTGGTCTGTGTCCTGTCCAACACCCCGGCCATCCTGAAAAATATGTTCCGCCGCCACACGGACGTGTATCTCGACGTGCTGGACATCATTCCCGCCGACGAGCTGAACGGCGTTACGACCGCACAGATCGGCAGCCGCATCCACGATACGATGACCAAGGGCATCTCCGCCCGCAGAAAGGCGCTGGCCTGAGCCGCGCCGCACAGCCAAATGAAAACCATGGAGCAGGGTTCCCCTGCTCCATTTTGCGTTGACCACTTCTGCAAACCGCGCAGCTTCCCGCTTCCAATTCCGCGAAAAATCTGCTAGAATCAAAGCGGCGCAGCGCGTGCGCCGAATCTGCAATACCGCAGGAGGCATTTTATGAACATCTATATCGTCCGCCACGCGGAGCCGGACTATTCCATCGACTCCCTGACGGAAAAGGGCTGGCGCGAGGCCGCGCTGCTGGGAAAGCGTCTGGAAAAGATCACGCCCGCATATTATTACGTTTCGCCGCTTGGCCGCGCCAAGGATACGGCCTCGTTCACCCTGCGCGCCGCCGGCGCGTCCGCTGAGGAAATGGACTGGCTGCGCGAATTTGACCACGGCTACCGCGTCGTGCAGCGCGGGCACGCCTCCGGCCTTGCTTGGGACGTTCTTCCCGCAGACTGGGCGCAGGAGCCGGTCTACTATGACCCGGAGCGCTGGTCGGACGGCCCGCTGTACCGGGATACCACCGTCCACACCGCTTTTGACGCCGTTGGACACGGTCTCGACGCACTTCTGGCGAAGCACGGCTACGTCCGCGACGGGCGGCTGTACCGCGCGGAGCGCCCCAACCATGACAACCTGGTCCTGTTCTGCCACTTCGGCGTGGAATGCGTGCTGCTGGCGCACCTGTTCAGCATCTCGCCCGTACCGCTGTGGCACTACGCCGTCGCTCTGACGAGCAGCGTCACCGTGCTCTCCACCGAAGAGCGTGAGCCGGGCGTCGCCGTGTTCCGCATGTCGCGCTTCGGCGACCTTTCGCATCTCGACGCCGCCGGTGAGCCGGCCTCCTTCTATGCCCGCTATACCGAAACCTATGCGGATGCCGTGCCGCATAACTGAGGCGCATTTTCCATTCTGTACACATCTTGTATCCCGAAAAGGGTTCGTTCTCCAATTATCAATCAGGGCCGGCAGACGCAAAGCGTCTGCCGGCCCCTCTTTCACCCCGCCAAGCCCTTCGGCGGCCGGAGCGCTCCTGTGAAATTACGCCTCGGCCTCCGCCCCGGCCTGCGCGTCGGTGTAATACTGCGCCTGCGCGTTCCAAAGCTCGGCATATTTGCCGCCGGACTCCGCCAGCAGCGCTTCATGCGCGCCGTGCTGGACGATCTGTCCCTCGTGGAACACCAGAATTTCGTCGCAGAAGCGGCAGGAAGCCAGCCGGTGGCTGATATAGACGGCAGTCCTTCCGCCGGAGATCTCGTTGAACTTCCGATAGACCTCGTATTCCGACACCGGGTCGAGCGCGGCGGTCGGCGCGTCGAGCACGATGAACGGCGCGTTTTTATAAAGCGCCCGCGCGAGGGCGATCTTCTGTGCCTCGCCGCCGGAGATCTCCATGCCCGCCTTGTCGAAGTCCTGATACAGGCTGGTTTCCAGCCCCTCCGGCATCCGGTCGAGGCGTTCTCCGAAACCGGCCTCCCGCAGGCAGGACACGGCCCTCTCCCGGTCATATTCCGCGCCCGCGGCCACATTCTGCCCGAGCGAGAAGGAAAACAGGCGGAAATCCTGAAAAACGACTGAGAAAATGGACAGATATTCGTCGTAGTTGTACTTCCGGATATCCACGCCGTTGAGCAGGATGACGCCCTCCGTCGGGTCGTAAAGCCTGCAAAGGAGCTTGATGAAGGTCGTCTTGCCGCTGCCGTTCATGCCGACGACCGCCAGCCGTTCGCCGATCCTGAAGCGGAGGCTCACATGGCGCAGCGCGTAGGTCTCCGTATTGGGATAGCGGAAGGAAACGTCGCGGAACTCGATGCAGTAGTCGTTGTCGTCGCGCTTTTCCACCGACAGGGTGCCCTGATACATGGGATTCGGGATGTCAAAATAGGAGAAAAAGCGCTTGAGGTACTGGTCGTTGGCCATGGCGACCTGCCACGCACGCACAAAGCCGTTGGCCGCCGCAAGCAGCAGCATGACGCTCGTAACGTACTGCGCGATGGAGCCGACGCTGACCCCGCCGCGCAGCGCGCCGGAGATCAGCAGCAGATAGACGCCGAAGCGCAGCACATGATCCATCAGCACCGCCGCCAGCCGCAGCAGCGCGCGGCGGAAATAGGCGCGCGCCTCCCGGTCGCAAATTGTTTTATAGAAATTGCCGGCGTATTTGACAAGCGGAGCGGTCATGGCATAGAGGCGGATATCCTTGCCGCTGGAGTAGTTGCGGATATAGGTGCTGTACTTATCCAGCGTGATATTCTCCGTCACGCCGTCCTTGAGAAATTCCATGTTGATCGCGGAGGATCGCGCGCTCGTCAGCACAGCCACCACGATGGAAACGAGAATGCCGCCGACAAAGGCGAGCTTGGCTGCGGGAGCAATTGCGTGCAGCGTAAAGAACGAGGCGGTCAGCGCGATGGAGGCGAAGATCTGCACGCCGAAACGCACGAACTGCTCGATGCAGGAGTCCAAATAGAATACGTTCCATCCCATCCGCGTTTCGGTCTGGATGCGCTCGCGCAGCAGCGAGACCTCGCGGTCCTCGATCGAGGCATACGCAAGCGCCATCGCCTTTTCCGCGTGCATCCACTCGTAGCTGCAATTGGCCTCCTGAAAGCCGATCTCCTTCTGCGCGTTCAGCACTGCGCTGAGAAGCGTTCCGAGCGCGGTCAGGCCGACGGTCAGCGCGGCATAGCGGATCAGCACCTGCACCCCGGCGCCCGCGGCCAGCGCGTCGATCAGCCGTGCAGAAAACCAGACCGGGATGTAGGGCAGCAGCGCCGTCACGACGCTGTATGCCAGAATTGCGGCAAAAAACCGGCGGCTCATGGAATACAGCAGCCGCCACGAGCGGCGTGCGATCGAAATATGTTCCCGCAGCGTCATGCCTCCGCACCTCCCTTGTAATCGTCACGATACCAGCAGCTTTGAATTTCATAGAGCCTCGCATATTCGCCGTTCTGCGCAAGAAGCGCCTCATGCGTACCCTCCTCGGCAATGCGGCCGTCCCGCAGGAACAGGATCCGGTCGCAGAAGCGCGTGGAGGCCAGCCGGTGCGAGATGAAGAGCGAGGTCTTGCCCCCGGTCATGTCGCGGTACTGGAGGTAGACCTCGTTTTCCGCGATGGGATCAAGCGCGGCGGTCGGCTCGTCGAGCACCAGCACCGGCGCGTCCTTATAGAGCGCCCGCGCCATCATCAGCTTCTGCGCCTCGCCGCCGGAAAGCTCGACGCCGTCCTTGTTGACCTGCTTGTCGAGCCGCGTGTCTATGCCGTGCGGAAGCGCGTCGAGCTTCTTCCCAAGCCCGGCCTTGCGCATACACGCCTCGGCCCGTGCCCTGTCCACCTTTTCTCCGAAATCGCCCGCGACCGTCTCGGCCAGCGAGAAGAACGCGGTCTGCACATCCTGAAAAACGGGCGAAAACAGGCGGTAATACTCGTCCCGCCGAAATTCGGCCGCCGGGACGCCGTCGATGCGGATCTCGCCGGAGGTCGGGCGGTACAGTCCGCACAGGAGCTTGACGAGCGTCGTCTTGCCCGCGCCGTTCATACCGACCAGCGCCATTCGCTCACCGGCGCGGAGCGTGAAGGAGATATCGTGCAGCGTATCCTGCTCCGCGCCGTCATAGCGGAAGGAGACGTGCTCGAACACGATCTCCGGCGCATGACGCAGCGCGTCCGCCGAAAGTGCCCTGCCGCCGCTGTCCTCGTCCGGAAGATCCATGAATTCGCGGAAGTCGCAGACCTTGAGGCTTGCCGTCTGCATGGCGTTCCACGCGGTGAGGATGCTGCCGACATAGGAGGCAAAGCCGGAGATGGCGGCAAAATAGAGCACGAATTGGTCGGCGGTGATCTCGCCGCGCAGCGACATGGCGATCAGCACCGCGTAGGCCGTGCCGTCGCGGACGAGGATCACGCCGAGATCGGCCAGCCGGGTCAGCAGCTGCCGCGCGCTCAGGCGCGTCTGCCACAATACGCTCTGCGCGGCAAGATCGTCATAGACCGTGCGCAGCCATCCGGCCATGCCGTAGATGCGGATATCCTTCGCGCACGCAAAATCGGCCGCGCGTTCGCTCACATAATCGGTCTTTTGCTCGATGTCCGTGCGTTCGGGCCGCGTGCGGTATTCGTAGCGGTTATATGCCCGGACGCAGAACCAGTTCGCCGCCGGAGCGGCGGTCAGAAGCAGCAGGAGCCACGGGCTGACAGCGGAAATGATCGTGCCGAAGAGCAGGTAGCAGAGCAGATTTTGCAGCAGCTCCATGGTCTGCTGCGGCATTTCCAGCAGCGGCACCTTGCCGAAGGACATCCATGTCGCCGCCTCCGCGCGGCTGTGCAGATCACGCACTGATTTTTTCTCATATTGCTGATAATAGCAGCGCATGGCCTTTTTATCCAGAAGCACGCCCTCGCCGAAACGATAGCGGTCAAAGTAGGGTTTTTGAATTGTTTCCATGAATTCCTTCAGCGCCTTTGCCAGAAAGACCGCGCCGATCAAAAGCCCGACGGCCAGCGCGGCGTGCGCAAAGCTCCGCCCGGAGACGACCTCCGACACGACGAGCGCCGGAAGCCGGACCTCCGCCCACGCCAGAAATACCGCCAGTGGAACGCCCGCCGCCGTCAGCCAGAAGGACTGCGGCGCGCCGCGAAGCATCTCCCGGAAGCTCCAGAGGGCGTTGCTCCATGCGGAACGATAGGGCTTTTCCTTTTTGGGTCTGTTCTTTTTCAAAACACATCGCTCCCTTCGTGGCTTCACTCTAGCATAAAAGATGCCGAAAAGCGCAATTCGTGCACCAACTGCATCTGTCGGTACACGAATTGCAATTACGAGACGGCGGGAACCAGAAATTCCGAAGTGAACGCGCCGTCCTCACTGTTGTATTTGACCCAGCCGCCATGCTGCTCCAAAATGGCCTCCGCGCGGTGCAGCCCGAAGCCGTGCGCGCCGGATTTTCCCGTCCGGAACAGGGAGCCGATCTTCGTTTTTCGGCTTCCGGCGGCGTTCAGAAGGTAAAAATAAAGCATTTTGCCTTTGATCCGCATGGAAAGTCGGATGAATTTTTCGCCCTGCGCCTCGCGGCAGGCTTCGATGGCGTTGTCGAGCAGGTTGCCGATCACGATGCTCAACTCCAGATCGGAGAACGTCAGCCGGTCGGGCAGATTCACATCGACGGTCACGGCAATGCCGTCGGCTCTTGCCTGCGCGAGCTTGGCGGAGAGAATGGCGTCCACCGTCACGTTTCCGGTCTTGAGCAGCGTGTCCACGCTTTGCAGGCTTCGATCCAGCTCCGTGATATAGGCGATGGCCCGCTCCACCTCTCCGGCCTCGAGCTGGCCCTTGAGGGCCTGCAAATGGTGATGGAAGTCGTGCTTGTAGCCGCGCATTTCGCTGTGGATGCTGCGCACCTCGTCCAGATGCCGCCGCGCCTGCTCCTCCTGCATCTCGACAAGCTTCAGATATGTCCGCTTGAGCATCGCGTCACCTCAATTCCGTTCGATAAAGGCCCTGTGGATCTCGTCGTATTTTCCGCGGGCCAACGGAATCTCCGCGCCGCCCTCCAGCGTGACGGAGCTGCGGCTGATGCGGAGCACCGCCTTCAGATTGACCAGATAAGAGCGGTGGACGCGGAAAAAATCGGCGCTGAGCCGCCCGGCAAAGGCGGAAATGTTCTCCTTGATGCGGTATTCCTGCGTCTTTGTGTGGATCACAAGGTCGTGCAGGAAGGATTCCGCATACAGGATCTCGGATTCATAGAGCTTCCTCGACGCGCCCTCGCAGGAAATGACGACAGACGGCGGCTCGACAGCCAGCCGCTCCGCCGCGCGGGTCAGCACCTCGCAGAGCTTCTCCGCCGCCACGGGCTTGACCAGATAGTGCAGCGCGTCCACCTCGTAGCCCTCGGTCACGAACTCAAAGTGCGAGGTGATGAACGCGATCTCCGCCTTGCAGCCGTCCGCGCGCAGGCGCTTTGCAAGCCGGATGCCGCTCATTTCCTTCATTTCCACATCCAGCAGCAGGATATCAAAGCCCGCGTCGTCCGCGTAGGCAAACAGGAGCGTCTCCGCGCTCGGGAAGCAATCCGTGTGGCATGTGACGCCGCACTTTTCCGCCCATGCCGCCACAATTGACCGAAGCCGCTCTGCCTGCTCCGCTTCGTCGTCGCAGACGGCAATATGGTATGTCACAGCCCGCACCTCCGTTTCCTGTGCCGTTTGTTCTGATTATATCCGAAATTACAAGTATTTTCAAGGAATTCTGCGTGTTTGCTCTGCTTTCTCCCTCCGGCGTGGAATGGATGATGCAGGGATAGATCGGCGCGCAGCCGAAGCCGATGATGAGGAACGCCGCAAACGCGGCAGCGTAGGAATCCGTTGGAATCAGCAGCGCCGCGATCTCGCAGGCGAGGACGCCGGAGCCGATGCGGATCATATTCCGGTCGCCCATAGTGTATTCCTCCAACTGCCAATGCAGTCGGACAGCAGGCCTATTCACGCTGCGTCATTTTTCCTTGAGATATGTCAGTATTTCTGCGAAAAGATCTTGCTCGGCGCGATAATTTCTCACCGCCGGTCATACTGCCAGTCTTCAGATACACCTTATGTGATTTTTCTACAGCTCTCTCTGCGCGGCGGCACATTCATACGCCTGCTTATACTGCTGCGTCTCACTGTAGCAGCGCTCCAGCGCCAGCAGCAGCTCCCGTCTCAGCAGCCGCGAAAGGCCCTCTACCTCCCGCGCCTGCTGCAAATAGAGGATCGCGTTTTCATACTGCTCCTTTTTCGCGGCGATGCGCCCCCGCAGGATCAGATATTCCGCGCGGCTCTCCTCCGGGAGGTCTGCGATCGACCAGATCTCCCGCTCTGCGGCCTGAATATGCTCCTGCTCCAGATCGTAGCGCGCCATTGTCAGATGATACTGCACGCCGGTCTGCTGCTGAAGGAAGATCTGCCGGTAAGCCTCAAATGCCTCTCCGGCGTCTCTTTTCTCTGCTGCCGCGCATCGGGCGGAAATGCCCGCCGCCGCGATCTGGAGCGAAGGCTCCGGATAGAGACAGCGCGCATTGCATTCCAGCGCCTGCTCCGCATACGCGCCTGCCTCGGAGAAGCGCTCGTCATCCAGCGCCTGCTCCGCGAGACGGCGCGCGCAGATCGAGCGCATCAAAAGCGCCTCCTCGCCGGTCAGCGTCCCGGTGCGCTCCATGCATTCGGCCCAGCGCCCCTCCCGGAAGAGGTCACGCGCTTCCGTCAGCCGCGTCTGCGCGGCGTCGCCGTCCTCCTGCGTCATCAGCCAGCCCGCATCGACGCCGAGGCCCGCCGCCAGATATTCCAGCGTCCGCATCGAGGGCTGCGCCAGATCGTTTTCGATCTGCGAGAGCTGATTCCTCGTGATGCGGTCGCCCGCAAGCTGCTTCTGCGTCAGGCCGCGTTCCAACCGCACCTGCCGTATTTTTTCTCCGAGCGTCATGGCCGTTCCTCCGAATGTAAATGAAATTTACTTCATTTTACCATCCGCCGGCGCGCTTTGCAAGCATCTGCTTAGTTGCTCCACCGGACGCGCAGCTCCGTTTCCAGCGCATAGCTGACCGGCACACGGCCCTCCAGATCCTCGCGGAAGAGCGACACAGCGGTCAGCGCGCTATTCTCATAGGTTTTGTAATAGTAGATGCCCTGATCGGCGTTGCAGCAGCTGGAATAGAGCGTGATCTCAAATTTTCCGTCCTCCAGCGCGCAGCAGCCGCGCTGCTGCGCGACGGCGTCGAGAATGTGGTAAAATTGGCTGACGCTTGCCTGCTCGCTGTCCTCCGACTGCGCGTGCATCCGCACGAACGCCGCGCGCACAAACCGCGACTGCGACGAAAGGTCGCCCGGCAGGCCGATGGCGCCCATGCCCCGGCTGTAGCGCTCCAACGGAAGCTCCGGAGCAAACCGATTTTCCGGCGCCCCAGGCGAGAGCTGCGCAAAATTGTTGAGCGCAAAAAGCTGCATCGGGAACGGCGGATTGTTCGTCAGAACGCCCACAGGATCGTCGTAGACGTGCAGGCCGTCCGCCGTCTGCTCGATCACAAGGCAGCGCTCCCGGTCGGCCAGCAGCCAGTGCAGCTGCGCCGGAGGCATTCCCTCACAGAACGGCGTATCCGTCAGATTGACCCGCTCAAGCAGCGTCTGCGCCTCCTGCGCCGTCGCGCAGCCTCCGAGCAGCCACGGGATCAGTTCAAACTGCGCCACGTTGACACGCCCCGGCTCCGGGCTGCGGTAGACGGCGTTTCCGACGAAATTCAGCCCCGCGATGCACAGACCCTTTTCGTTCACCGCATCATAATAGAGCGGATAGCCGCCCTGCATATGCGCCATGCCGATCATGGCGTAATGCCGCTCCAACGCGGCAGTGTGCCGCATGGGCAGCGGCGCGTTCCGCGGAAAGATCGTCACGCTCTCGCCGTAGGAGCGCTCATAGTCGAGATTTCTTCCGAAATAAAAATCCTTTGTCCGATAGGTCGCAGCCGTACACATGGATATCCCAGCTTTCTTTTTGTTGATGTAATTGCGCGGTGCTACTTTAGGATACCACACAGCGCAGCCGTCATGCATGAACAGCCTGTTAAATAGCAAACGCCCGCCGTCCGTAAGGGACAGCGGGCAGTTTTTTCGATCTCAGACCATCCGGCAGGACTCGCAGCTCTCGCAGTCGGGGAACTTGCTCTTGTCGTAGGCAATGCCGTTCTTGTCGTAGTAGTCCTTGACGGCGGACTTGATGGCCTCCTCGGCCAGAACAGAGCAGTGCAGCTTGTGCGCGGGCAGTCCGCCGAGCGCTTCCACGACCTGCTTGTTCGTGACGGCCGTAGCCTCCTCCAGCGTCTTGCCCTTGATCATCTCTGTGGCCATGGAGCTGGAGGCGATAGCGCTGCCGCAGCCGAAGGTCTCAAATTTCACGTCCTCGATCTTATCGTCCTTGATCTTGAGGTACATCTTCATGATGTCGCCGCATTTTGCGTTGCCGACCTCGCCGACGCCGTCCGCGTCGGGGATCTCGCCGACATTGCGCGGGTTCATGAAGTGATCCATTACGGTTTCCGTATAAAGTGCCATGATCGTTTCCTCCTTACAGTATGAACTGACGCGCTCCGCTGAGAAGCTCCTTCCAGACCGGAGACATGTTGCGCAGATAAGTCACAACCTCGGGGATGGCCCGCAGCATATAATCGACCTCTTCCTCCGTGTTCCACTCGCAGAGGCTCAGCCGCAGCGAGCCGTGCGCGACCTCGTGCGGACGCCCGATGGCGAGCAGCACATGGCTCGGGTCAAGGGAGCCGGAGGTGCAGGCGGAGCCGGACGAGGCGCAGATGCCCTTCGCGTCCAGCAGGAGAAGCAGGCTCTCGCCCTCGATGCCCTCGAAGCAGAAGCTGACGTTGCCGGGCAGACGGTTGACCGGGTCGCCGTTGAGGGCGCTGTGCGGGATCTTCGACAGGCCCGCAATGAGCTTGTCCCGCAGCGCGGAGACCTTCTGCGCGTTCTCGTCGATGTGTGCGCAGGCTTCCTCCAGCGCGGCGGCCATGCCCATGATTGCCGGGATGTTTTCCGTACCGGCGCGCTTGCCGCGCTCCTGGGCGCCGCCCTCGATCAGCGGCGTCAGGATCACGCCCTGACGGGCGTAGAGCACGCCGATGCCCTTCGGGCCGTGGAACTTATGTGCTGACAGGGACAGCATATCGATGTTCTGTTCCCGGACGTTGATGTGGACGTGTCCCGCCGCCTGAACGGCGTCGGTGTGGAACAAGACGCCCTTTTCCTTACAGACCGCGCCGATCTCTGCGATGGGCAGGATCGAGCCGATCTCGTTGTTGGCATACATGATCGTCACGAGGCAGGTGTCGTCGCGGATGGCGTCGCGCACCTGCTGGGCGGTGATCGTTCCGGTCTCGCCGACCGGCAGAAGCTCCACCTCGAAGCCCTCCTTTTCGAGCCTCTTCAGCGAATGGAGAATGGCATGGTGCTCAAACGCGGTAGAGATGATGTGCTTTTTGCCCTTGCGCGCGCCGAGCTTCGCCGCCGAAAGCAGCGCCTGATTGTCCGCCTCGCTTCCGCCCGAGGTGAATGTGATCTCCCGCGGCTGACAGCCGAGACACGCGGCGATGCGTTCCCGCGCGCTCTGGAGCGCCTCCGCGGCCTTCTGGCCGACGGAGTGCAGGCTGGAGGGATTGCCATAGTAGGTTTCCATATACGGCAGCATCGCGTCAATGGCCGTCCGGCTCATTTTCGTGGTCGCCGCATTATCTGCATAAATCGTCATGATCGCACTTCCTTTGCTCCGCAATCCTCGAAATTGCGGGTTTCTTTTGTTCTGAAATCATTATAGCATATATTCCTACCGTGTCAATAGGTTTTATGCTCACGCCGCGTTTTCGGCGCGGCGTCCCGTCTCAGCGGTTCGGAAGGATCAGCGCGAGGAAGCTCGCGGGCGCGTCCGTGTGATTGCGGATGGAATGCGTGTGTCCGTCGGCGCAGAACTCAGCGTCGCCGACGTTCAGGACGCGGCTTGCCGCGTCGTCCGTGACCGTGACGCTGCCGGACAGGACCAAGTACGCCTCGCCGTTCGTCACATGGTCATGCACGCCGACCGACTCGCCGGGCTGAAGGGTCATGATGTTGAACATTTCGGCGCGGCCGCCCAACTCCTCCGGAGAGAAGATCTGCCGCGTCACCGGGTCGCCCTCACCGCCGCGCAGGTGGTGCTTTACCTCAACGTGCATTTCGTCATACATTTTATACATTTCCAAAACGCTCCTTATTTATGATATTTCGTTCCCGCCTGAATGCTTTCGGCGCGATAGAGCTGCTCGAGCACCATCACCCGCGCCAGATGGTGCGGAAACGTCATTTTCGACATGGAAAGCTTCCTGTCTGCCAGCTGCTTGAGGATCGGATCCATTCCGAACGACGAGCCGATCAGGAAGCACGCAGCGCTCCGGCCGCTTCCCTTCACGGAGGCCAGCGCCGCCGCCAGCTCCTCCGAGGACAGCTGCGTCCCCTCGGGCGTGAGCACGCAGAACCACGCGCCCTTTGGGATCCTCGCGCGGATCAGCTCCGCTTCCTTCGCCAGCCCCTGCGCGATCTGCGCGGGCGAAGGATCGTCCGGCAGGCGCGTTTCCGGCAGCTCGATCAGCGTGAAGTCCACATAGCCGCGCAGGCGCTTTGCGTACTCCTCCGACGCCGCCAGATAGAATTTTTCCTTCAGCTTTCCCACGCAGATCAGCGTTACGGCAAACATGGCGCGCCCTCCTGTTTTTTTCGGGTGTATCTGAAAGTTAGTGTACCCCAAGCGCGGGCATTTTGCAACCCCGCCGTCACAGTGCTGCCGGATCAAAGCAAGACCGGACAGTATTTCCTGAAATTTTTCTTGGTTTAGCGTTGATTTGTGTTGATTTCCGCGTGCAAATCCGTTATGATAGTGTGGAAAGCTGATCCCGCCTCCGGTGCGGGACATTGGAGGGTAACGTTTCATGATCATCACACAAAAAAAGCCTATTGAGGAGCTTATGGCTCTGGTCGGCGACGCGAAGACCGTCGCCATCGTCGGCTGCAACAGCTGCGCGACCGCCTGCCATACCGGCGGCGAGCCTGAGGTCGCAGCCCTGAAGCAGACTCTGGAGGCCGCCGGCAAGACCGTCGTCGGCACGACCGTGGCAGATTACTGCTGCATGAATCTTGGCGTCAAGGGCAAGATGAAGCCCCTTGTCGCGGCAAAGCCGGACTGCGTGATCTGCATGTCCTGCGGCGACGGAGTGCAGTGCGTCGCCAAGAACGCCCCCGGCATCCCCACCTATCCGTCCAACAACACCATGTACCTCGGCGAAGCCGTCCGCTTCGGCGTCTGGGAAGAGGCGTGCCACTTCTGCGGCGACTGCGTCCTCGGCCAGACCGGCGGCATCTGCCCCATCACCCAGTGTGCCAAGAGCCTTGTCAACGGCCCCTGCGGCGGCCAGAAGAACGGCAAGTGCGAGGTCAATCCGGAAAACGATTGTGCATGGATCAAGATCTACAAACGCCTTGAGGAGATCGGCCAGCTCGATAAGCTCGGCAAGACCCGCGAGGACAAGGGATATGCGAAGTTCAGCTATCCGAGAACGATCAGCTTAAAGGGGAAGAAATAATATGAGTATGTTGAAAGAGGCTTTTGAAGCCGGTAAATTCGGCGTTACCGCCGAGATGGCCCCCCCGAAGGGTTATGATTTTTCCGAGCAGCTGGAAGCGGCAAAGCTTCTCAATGGCAAGGTCCACGGCGTGAACGTGACCGATATGCAGTCCGCCAGCCTCAAGGCATCCAGTCTCGGCCTGTGCGTCGCGCTCAAAAACGCGGGCATCGAGCCGATCCTCCAGATGACCGGCCGCGACCGCAACCGCATGGCCATCATGGGCGATATTCTGTCCGCAGCGGCCTTCGGCATCGACACGATGCTGGCCCTCACGGGCGACCATCCCGTCGTCGGCGACTGCCCGGAATCCAAGCCCGTCTATGACCTGGACTCCGTCGGCATTCTGAAAATGCTCACAAAGATGGAGGAGACGAACTGCGACTGCGGCGGCAACGAGATCGCCGGCGGCGCACCGAAGTTCTACAAAGGCGCTTCCGTCACTCCGGTCTATGATCCGATCGAATTGCAGATCAACAAGCTGCGTCAGAAGGTCGAGGCCGGCGCCATGTACATCCAGACGCAGGGCATTTTCGATCTCGATACCTTCAAGCGTTTCCTGGAAAAGGTTGACGCCGCGGGCATCAAGACCCACATCATGGCCGGTATCATCCCGCTGAAGGCAGCCGGGATGGCCCGTTACATGAACGAGAACGTCCCCGGCATCGCGGTGCCGCAGGAGATGATCGACAAGCTGGCCGCAGCGGCAGCCGAGGGCAAGGAGAAGGGCGTCAAGGGCCTTCCCATGCAGCTCGGCATCGAGATGGCGGCGGAAATGATCGCAAAGATCAAGGACGAGCATCTGTGCGACGGCGTACATATCATGGCCATCGGCGCGGAAAAGAACGTCCCGGCCATCCTCGAAAAGGCAGGCGTCACGATCTGACGCCGCTTCGGACGCGCCGCGTCCTCCCTATGGCTATATTCGCACCTTTGTGAATGATTATATAGCAACGCTCAGTGAAAGCGGCCCGGTGGCTCGGGCCGCTTTTGCTGTCATTTTCCAGCCCGCTTCCGCCTGCGTTCGTCTTGACATCCCGGTATGCCTGTGCTAGAATGTGGCTGCCGGTATGAGTGGTGGAGTCTGTCATAGAAGCCGCTGCGGTTTCTATTCATATCGGGGATCGATCATCGATTTTGCATGCCGCTTGGCATACAGACAGAACCGTCCGGTTCTGTCTTTTTTATTTCGACCGACAGGCTCCGTTTGCGCCTTGCAGATATGCAGGCGCAGGCGGAGTTTTTCATCCATCCTGATATCCGGGAGGAGGGAAGCCCGTGCCTGTCATTCTGCTTATCTGGGACACGCTCCGGCGGCTGTTCCGCCTGCAGGGGTCAGAAAACCGGGAAGAATCGTAATCAGCGCACACAGGAGAAAACACTATGAGAAAAACAAAGATCGTATGTACCATCGGCCCGGCCAGCAGCGACCCCGCCGTATTTGCCGACATGTGCCGCGCGGGCCTGAACGTCGCGCGGCTGAACTTCTCGCACGGCACGCACGAGGAGCACCAGCAGAAGCTTGATATGATCAAGCAGGTGCGGGAGGCGCTTGGCCTGCCGATCGCCATCATGCTCGACACCAAAGGCCCCGAATACCGCATCGGCACCTTTCAAAACGGAGAAATCCAGCTTGCCGACGGCGCGGAATTCACCTTCACGACCCGAAAGGACGTAGAGGGCGACGAGTCCATCGTCTCCGTCAGCTATGCCGGTCTGGCCGGCGAGCTGGCCCCCGGCGACACTGTGCTCGTCAACAACGGGCTTGTCATTTTCGAGGTGCTGTCCATCGAGGGCACCGAGATCCACTGCCGTGTCGTCGCCGGCGGAAGGCTCTCCAACCGCAAGAGCATGAGCTTCCCCGGCAAGGTGCTCAAGCAGGTCTATCTGAGCGAGCAGGACAAGAGTGATCTGCTCTTCGGCATTCAGAACGGCGTGGACTACGTCGCCGCCTCCTTTGTCTCCTGCCGTCAGGACGTGGCCGACCTCAAGCGCTTTTTGCAGGAAAACGGCGGCGGCGGGATCGACATCATCGCCAAAATCGAAAACCGCTCCGGTATCGACAACATCGAAGAGATCTGCGAGGAGTGCGAGGGCATCATGATCGGCCGCGGCGACCTCGGCGTCGAGGTACCGTTTGCGGAGCTTCCGGCCATCCAGAAATATCTCATCACCAAGTGCCGCCTGCTCGGAAAGCGCGTCATCACCGCCACGGAAATGCTTGAATCCATGATCCAGAATCCGCGCCCCACCCGCGCGGAGATCTCCGACGTGGCCAACGCCGTCTATGACGGCACGAGCGCGGTCATGCTCTCCGGCGAATCCGCCGCCGGAAAATACCCCGTCAAGACCGTGCAGACCATGTCCGAGATCTGCGAGGAGACGGAAAAGCACATCCACTATGAGACGCGCTTCCGCAGCTACAACTTCAAGATCAAGAATCTGCTCGACGCCATCTCGCACGCCACCTGCGGCATGGCCATCGACATCGGCGCGAAGGCCATCGTCGTCAGCTCTCTTTCCGGACGAACCGTGCGCATGGTTTCGCGCTTCCGCGTCCCGACCGATATCATCGGCATGGCCACCAACAAGGCCGTCTGGTATAAGCTGGCGCTGTCGTGGGGCGTGCTGCCCGTGCTTTGCGAGACCTTTGACTCGACTGACGTGCTGTTCTATCACGCGCGCAAGGCCGCGAAGGCCGCTCTGAAGCTCCAGCCCGGCGACAACATCGTCCTGACCGGCGGCACCGTCAACGGCACCTCCGGCAACACCAATCTCATCCGGGTCGATACCATCTGACGCCTCCGGCGCATTTTTTCCGTCTCCGGCGCTCTTTTCTGCTGACAATTTCGGAAATGTGCGCTATAATGCAGGTATTATCAGCAAAGGAGCGAGAATATGACTGTCATTGACCGTTTTTTGAAGCTTGTGTCGTATGAAACGACCTCCGATGAAAATTCCGAAGCCTGCCCCTCCACCCCGAATCAGAAGGTTCTTGGTGCGGAGCTTGTGCGCCAGATGCAGGAGCTTGGCATTGCCGACGCGCAGATGGACGAGCACGGCTATGTCTACGGCACCATCCCCGCAAACTGCGAGAAAGAGCTGCCTGTGCTGGGCCTGATCGCGCACATGGACACCTCTCCCGACGCCAGCGGCAAGGATATCAAGGCCCGCATCACCGACGTTTATTCGGGTGGAGACATCGTTCTGAATGAGGAAAAGGGCATCGTCCTTTCTCCGAAGGACTTTCCTTCCCTGCTCCGCAACACCGGCAAGCATCTCATCGTCACGGACGGCACCACGCTGCTCGGCGCGGACGATAAGGCGGGCGTGGCGGAAATTCTCTCCGCGGCGGAGCTGCTGCTGAATTCCGACAAGCCGCACGGCGTCATCCGCATCGGCTTTACGCCAGACGAGGAGATCGGCCGCGGCGCGGACCTTTTCGATGTCAAGGGCTTCGGCGCGGACTACGCCTACACCGTGGACGGCGGTACGCTGGGCGAGGTCGAATATGAAAACTTCAACGCCGCCTCCGCAAAACTGGTGTTCCACGGCCGGAGCGTCCACCCCGGCGACGCGAAGGGCAAAATGATCAGCGCGATGCTGGCTGCCATAGACTTCAACGCCCTTCTCCCGGAGAACGAGATCCCCGCCTGCACGGAGGGCTATGAGGGCTTCTACCATCTGACGGAAATGTCCGGCACCGTTGAGGAGGCCACGCTCAGCTACATCATCCGCGACCACAGCCGCGAGAAATTCGAGCAGCGCAAGCAGGCCGTCGCCGCCGCTGCGGAGGAGATCGACCGCAAATACGGCAGGGGCACCGTGGAGCTGACGCTGCGCGACAGCTATTACAACATGAAGGAAAAGCTCGCCGACTGCATGTTCCTGATCTGGGATGCAGAAAAGGCACTGCGCGAGATCGGCGTGGAGCCGGTCATCGTGCCCATCCGCGGCGGCACCGACGGCGCGCGTCTCTCCTATGAGGGTCTCCCCTGCCCGAATCTCTGCACCGGCGGTGAGAATTACCACGGCCGCTTTGAGTACATTCCCGTCGAGGACATGGAGCTCATCACCAAGATGCTGGCCACGCTCTGCTGGAATCTGGCGCAGTAATACAAAATCAGTCGCCGCCCAGCGCGCAACGACACAGAAAAGCCTCCCGGATCATTTGGTCCGGGAGGCTCGTTTTTGTTTATGCGGGGCGCTCAGCAACGCACCGGCAGCGTTGCGCCGCCGAAGGGCATGGCAATAACCGTCGCCTCGGGGCCATATCTCCGGAACGCCTCCTCCAGCGCATACTGCGCACTGGGCTGCGGGTTCAGGAAAATGCTGCGGACGAACGCGTCCGGCATTTCGCTGACTAAGTCGATCTGCGCGTTTTCCAGCACCATCGCAATGGCGGCAGCCTTGTGCCCGCCCAGCTCAAAGTGCTCGTGTACGCGCTCGATCATGGAATGCGCATCCGCTGCCTCCAGCAGCCACTGCTCAAATTTCGCGCTGCCAAGGCCTTCCGGACACGCGCCGATGAGGATGATCGTGCCGCCTCTTTTGACAGCGTGTTTTGCATTATCCAGCGCCTTCTGCGTCTGGTAGAGGTTCGCATCCTTAGGCGCGCCGCCCTGTGACACAAGCACGATGTCCGCGCACTGCGGGATCGGCCTGCGGTACATCCGGTCGAGATACGCGCAGCCCGCGCGGTGCGCCTCGATCGTGTCGCCTGCCACGGCGTGGACGATGTGCTTGTGCTCGTCGAGCACCACGTTCACGATATAGTCCACGCCGCAGATGCGTCCGGCTTCCTCAATGTCCGCGCGGATGGGATTGCCGTCCAGTTTCCCGGCGCAGGCGCTTTCCCGCACCATCATGCGGTGATTTGCCTGAATTGCCGCCGGGGTGGAAACGCCCGGCATGATTGCCTTCGCGCCGCCGGAGTAGCCGGCAAAGTAATGAAATTCGATGTTGCCGGTGCAGATGCGAAAATCTGCTTCGGCCACAACGCGGGTAATGTCGACCGGCGTTCCGGCGCTTGTCGTGCCGAGGTGGGTGCAGTCGTCCGGGTCGGAGTCCTCGCACCGCACGCGGCGCCAGACGCGCTCACCCGCAAGGTGGCGCTTCTCCTCCTCCGTGTGATGGCGGTGCGAGCCAAGCGCAAACACGACAGTAATATCGCCATCCCGGCAGCCCGCCGCCGTGAGCTCGTCCAAAATGGCAGGCAGAATTTCATAGCTCGGCACGGGCCGGGAGATATCGCTCGCAATGATGGCAATCTTCTGCCCCGGTTTTACCAGCTCCCGCAGCGGCTTTGCGCCGATGGGGTGCGCCAGCGCGTATCGCACGGCGGCCTCGCCGCCGCGCTCGTGCGGAATCTCATTCGCCGTCAAGACGCCCAGCAGGTTTTCATCCGGGATCTCGACCGTCTGTATGCCGGTGCCGTATCCAAAATCCAGCCTCATGCACGCCCTCCGAAGCGCTGCGCCGCACCGCGCAGCGCTTTTACGACGGGCAGCTCCTCACCGGTCAGGAAGCGGATCAGCGCGCCGCCGCCCGTGCAGACGTAGCCGAGCTTGTCCTTGACCTGATACTTTGCCGCCGCTGTTACGCTGTCGCCGCCGCCGACCACGGTATAGCCGGACGCCGCACCGAGCGCCTCGAATACGGCTTTTGTGCCAAGCTCCGTCTCCGGCTTCTCAAATATGCCCATCGGCCCGTTGACGAAAACCGTTTTTGCCGCCAGAATGACATCCGCATACTGCTTTGCCGTCCGGCTCCCGATATCCACGGCGCAGATATCCGGCGGGACTGCGCCGATCATGCACTCCCTGCGTCCGCCGTTCTCGACATAAGCAAGGTCGGACGGCAGAAGGATCTTGTCTGCGTACTTTTTATAAATATCTCTGGCCTTCTCGATGTACTCGCCGTAATTGCTGCTGTAGATAAAATCCAGGCTTTCCTGCCCGATGGCCTCGCCTCTGGCCGTAAGCAGGATGTTGCCGACCAATCCGCCTGTCAGGACCGTGTCGGCCACGCCGCTGCCGAGCACGGTCTCCATCATCAGGAACGCATCCGAAATTTTCGAGCCGCCCAGCACGAACACACACGGCTTTTCCGGCGCAGCCATCAGCTCAGAAATGACGCAGTATTCTTTTTCAAACAGCCGCCCCATCGCAGACGGCAGCACCTGCTCAAAGCCGCACAGGCTCGGCTGGTCGCGGTGCGCGGCAGCAAATGCGTCGCAGACATAATAGTCTGCCAGCGGCGCCAGCTTCTCCACAAGCAGCGTTTTAGCCTGCTGCTCATGCGTGAGCCGCAGCTTCATCTCGAAGAGCGTCTGCTCCTCGGAAACATAGCGCACGTTGTCCAGCAGCAGAATTTCTCCGTTTTGGAGAGCGCTGATTTTTTCGCGCGCAGCAGGCCCGCACACGTCGTCGATCCACTGCACGGGGCGTTCCAGCAGGCGGCTGAGCACGTCCGCGTGTGGGCGGGTGCAGTAAAAATTCTTGTATTCAATATCGCTGCCCTGATGGGCGAGCAGAACGAGCTTTGCGCCCTTGTCCGACAGCTCGCGCACGGTGGGGACGCTGGCTTCGATGCGGGCAGTGCTTTTGAGCGTGCCGGTCGCGCGATCGACCGGCTGGTTGAGATCCAGCCGGCACAGAACGGTCTTACCGGCGACATCGAATTCGTCAAGCGTGTGGATGCCAAATCGCATAAAGTGATTCCTCCTGAATGTGGACGGCGGGACAAGGCCAACGCCTTGTCCCGCACTGGCCGCTGGGATCCGCTGGGGAAGGGGATAGAATGGGATGATGGGAAGGAACTATTTCAGAGGTCTGCTCCCTGAATCGAAAGTGTCTGTAAGCAAGCCTCTTACTTTTTGAACTTGCCGATGCCCAGATACTTGTTGGTCATGGCAGTGCCTTCTTCGCGCGTGAGCTGCATCTTCGTGGCGGCGCGAATGGCGTCCATCGTCTCTGGGATGGTCACGGACTCCTGCGGGATATTGATGGCATACATAATATCGTTGCCGGATTCGACGATGGAATCCTCCCACAGACCGATCTCATACATGTCACCGCGGCGGTTGCCGAGATCGCGTGCATATTTGAAGAACGAGGCGTTGCCCTTGAAGCCCTCATCGATGGTGACGGTGCGGATACGCGGATGCTTGCGGAACGCCTCGAGCGCCATTTCCTTTGTGATCTTCTTTCCATCCTTTGCGGTGGCGAGGACGGTGATGATGTGACCGTGGGTGACAGGCGTATGAACCAGAATGCCGGTGGCATTGACGTGCGGCATGATGGTCATGAGATCGACGGCCTGATGGGTCGGAGCCTTGTCCATCTGCAACGCATTGGTCAGCCCGCGGTGATAGTCGCCGGGGTCTGCCACGCGGCGGATGATCGTGATGGCAACCTTTTCAATGCCGATCTCGCGGTCGAGGCAATCGACGGTACGGATCAGGCCGGTCGTATTGCAGGAGGTCAGCTTCAGATAGTTCTGACCGACGCCCTTTTCATAGTTCGCATAGCCATGGAAGAAAACATCCGCGACGGAGTTTTTCTCACCGCCCTGGAAGATCGCTTTGACGCCGTACTTGTCGTAATAGTTTTCCTTGTTCTTCGCACCGACGCCGCCGGGGGCGGAGTCGAGCATAATATCGACCTTCTGGCACAGCTCGTCAAAGCTGCCTGCGACGGGAATGTCCTTCGCTTCGAACGCGGCCTTGTCAGCGCCATCGACCAGATAGAGGTCATATTTTACACCGTTCGCGCCGATCATATCGCGCTCGCGCAGCGCCTGAAGAGACAGCGTCGGCGCAAGATCGGCAATGCCGACCAGCTCCATATCCTCCTGCATCGCAACACCGTCCGCCAGCCTCTGTCCGATGGTGCCATAGCCCGCAATACCAACTCTGATCTTTCTCATATTGCCTCCCATAAATTGAATATATATTGGTTAAGTAATAATTAACTCGTGGTCTGCATGTTGCTATTATAGGTGTCATTTTAATAGTTGTCAATATAATCACGCAAATTTAATCATAATTTATTCAGTATTTGTCTTATTTTTTATTCACTTTGCCAAATCGGTTGTCAACTTTTTTCATTACATTGAAAACTCTTATCATTTTTCTTGACTTTTCGCACACTTTTGATCGCATTTTTGCGCATTCCGGGCATACAAAAAGACGCTCTGGAGATCCAGAGCGTCTTTTTACGGAGCTGCGGCACGCCTGCGCATGCGCTGTGGGTGCGTATACGGGTGTGGAGTGGTGAGAGACTGCAGCGCGAATCGGCAGCGCTCCGTAATGCGTCCAGCATAAACGCAGCGGCTCGGGAATGCAATCGTTCACGCCTGCGCTTTGCGCGCGCTTTATGCCGCAGTGCCTCTTTTGACGGCTTCTGAACGTTATCTTCCTGTTTTTCTGTTTTCTCCCATGGATTGTGGTCATTTTGCACAGTTTACGGTATTAAGATAGCGTTAAGATTCGTCAGAATGACTTTACCCTGCTTCTCCAATATGCTACAGTAAATAGCGTAATAAGGGAAAGCGTCAGCTGACAAGGGTACATACGCTTGCGGGCCGAAGCGGGCCGCAAGTCCTCCGGAGTTTTTCACGGAGGATAAACGGCAGCTGGCAAGGCAGACGAGGCAGGCGGGCTGCTGCCCGCCAACGAGGATAACAACGCCGGATGTTGTTTTGCCCCGTGAAAAACCGTGTGTGGCCTTGTCAGCTGACGCAATGTTTCCCGGAGAAGAAAAGGAGAGTATCATGAAAGAAAAGAAGAAGCTCAGCCTGCCGATCAAAATATTCATCGGCATGGCCCTCGGCATCATTGCCGGACTCATCTTCGCATTCGCCCATCTCGGCGAGTTCACAAAGGAATGGATCAAGCCCATCGGCACCATCTATGTAAACCTGCTGAAATTCCTTGTCGTCCCCGTTGTTCTGTTCTCCATTGCCGACGGCGTTATCTCCCTTAACGACCTCAAGCGCGTCGGCTCCGTCGGTCTCAAGACCTTTGTTTACTATATGGCCACCACCGCGCTGGCCGTTGTGATCGGCCTTGCGCTGGTCAACATCTTCAAGGGCGCGTTCACGCCGCTGCCCTCCGCCGATATCGAAGCTCTGACCTATGAGGCGAAGGAAGCTCCGTCCGTCATGCAGGTCATCGTAAATATCTTCCCGTCCAACCTTGTGCAGCCGATGGTCACCTCCGACATGCTGCCGATCATCGTAATCGCCATCTTCCTTGGCGCCGGCTGCCTTGCCGCCGGTGAGAAGGGTGCAAAGATCGCTGACCTCATCAACTGCGGTCAGGACGTCGTCATGAAGATCATGATGATGATCATCAGCTTCACCCCGATCGGCGTTTTCTGCCTCATGACCAACGTCGTCGCTGAGAACGGCCCGCAGATCATTGGCAAGCTCGCTCTGATTATCGGCGTCGCCTACCTCGGCTATATCATTCACGTTCTCGTCGTCTATGGCCTGTCCGTCCGCTTCCTGTCCAAGATGAGCCCCATCAAGTTCTTCAAGGGCATCGCTCCGGCCATGATCACCGCCTTCACGACGACCTCCTCCAATGCGACCCTCCCCGTCAACATCGAGTGCTGCAACAACATGGGCGCGGAGCCTGAGATCAGCGCGTTCGTCCTGCCGCTTGGCGCGACGATCAACATGGACGGCACCGCCATCTATCAGGCAGTCTGCACCGTCTTTATCGCCTGCTGCTACGGCCGTGACCTGAGCCTCGGCGATATGGCCATGATCGTTCTGACCGCGACCCTCGCCTCCGTCGGTACCGCCGGTACGCCGGGTGCCGGCATGATCATGCTGGCGATGGTTCTGACGCAGGTCGGCCTCCCCGTCGAAGGTATCGCCATCATCGCGGGCGTCGATAAGCTGTTCGATATGGGCCGTACCACGCTGAACATCACCGGCGACGCGACCTGCGCCCTGTGGATCTCCCGCACCGAGCGCGAGAAGAAGGCCCGCATGGCTGCCAAGGCAAACAAATAAGCATCAGGCTTCTCCCCTGTTGTATCCTTACAAAACGGGCCTGCCGCTTTCGCGGCAGGCCCACTTTTTTATTCGGCAAATACTGCTCCCGGCTTCAGGCGTTCCAGAGTGTTTCATCCGTCGTGGAGACCGCGACAGCTCCGGCATCCAGCGCCGCCAGCACATCCTTCTTCTGTGACAGAAGCCCGCCCGCGACGACCGGCGTCGGAACGCTCCGGCAGATGCGCCGCAGGATCTCCGGCATCACGCCCGGAAGGATCTCAAGCACGTCCGGCTCGACGTTCAGGCGGTCGCGCGCCAGATTTTCCAGCGCCATCGAGTCAATGACGAACACGCGCAGGACGGTAAACAGTCCCAGCTCCTTCGCACGGCGAACCAGCGCGGGCCGGGTCGAAATGATCCCGCCGGCGCGGGTCGTTTTTGCGATAAAGTCCACCGCAATGTCGCGCGGGCTCAGGCCGTTCACAAGATCGAGATGCACGACCGGGAATTTTCCCGCCGCGCGGACACGCTCCGTCAGCTCCGCGACGTTCAGAAGATCTCCGAACAGCAGAAACACGACCTCACACTCCGACCGGAGCGCGTTTTCCAGCTGCGCCTCGTTCTTGACGGCGGCAATGACCGGGCATTCGGCAAGCTCGGGCTTGTTCATCCCTCATGCTCCTCCCAATCGAGGCTCCGGCCGACAGCCTTGTGCCAGCCGCGCAGGAGCTTCTCCCGCCGCGCCTCGTCCATTTCCGGCGTAAAGGTCAGATCGCAGTGCCACAGGCTCCGCAGCTCCTGCGTATTTTTCCATACGCCCACGGCCAGTCCCGCCAGATACGCCGCGCCCAGCGCGGTGGTCTCGCGGATCATGGGCCGGCGGACAGACCTTCCCAGCACATCCGCCTGGAACTGCATCAGGAAGCGGTCGCGGCTCGCGCCGCCATCCACGCGCAGCTCCGAAAGCGTCACGCCGGAGTCCTTCTCCATCGCGTCCACCAGATCGCACGACTGATAGGCGATGGACTCCTGCGCTGCGCGGATGATGTGCTCGGGACGGGTGCCGCGCGTAATGCCCAGCAGCGCGCCGCGCGCGTACATATCCCAATGCGGCGCACCGAGGCCGGTGAAGGCCGGAACGAGGTAGACGCCGCCGGTGTCGGGCACCTTGGAGGCGAAGTATTCCGCATCGCGCGCCTCGCGGATGAAATGCAGCTCGTCGCGCAGCCACTGGATGACGGCGCCGCCGACGAAGATCGAGCCTTCCAGCGCGTACTGCACCTTCCCGTCCAGCCCGATGGCAATGGTCGTGACAAGGCCGTGCTTGCTTTCAATGGCCTGCTCGCCGGTATTCATCAGCAAAAAGCAGCCCGTTCCGTATGTATTCTTCGCGTCTCCGGGCTGGAAGCAGCACTGCCCGAACAGCGCTGCCTGCTGGTCGCCCGCGATCCCGGCAATGGGGATCTCCACGCCCTGAATGTTGCAGGCACCGTAGACCTCCGACGAGCTGCACACCTCCGGCAGCATCGACGCCGGAATGTCCAGCTCCCGCAGGAGGCGTTCGTCCCAGCAGAGCTTGTGGATATCATAGAGCATCGTGCGCGAGGCGTTGGTGTAGTCGGTGATGTGGACGCGGCCCTCGGTCAGCTTCCAGATGAGCCAGGTATCGACCGTGCCGAACAGCAGCTCGCCGCGCTCTGCTTTTTCGCGCGCGCCGTCCACATTGTCCAGCAGCCATTTGATCTTCGTTCCCGAAAAATAGGCGTCGAGCACAAGGCCGGTCGTTTTTTTGATATAATCCTTCAACCCGCGCGCGGCCAGCTCGTCACAGATGGGCGCGGTGCGGCGGCACTGCCAGACGATGGCGTTGTGGATGGGGCGGCCCGTCGTCTTATCCCAGACGATGGTCGTCTCACGCTGGTTCGTAATGCCGATGGCCGCAATGTCGTGTACATCGATGCCGGACTGCGTGATGACCTCCATCATGACGCCGTAGATGCTGGAGTAGATCTCCATTGGATTGTGCTCCACCCAGCCGGAATTCGGGTAATACTGTGTAAATTCCTTCTGAGCGACCGAAACGATGTTCTGATCCTCGTCAAACAGGATCGCGCGGCTGCTGGTCGTGCCCTGATCGAGGGCAAGCAGATAACGGCTCATGGTCGTTCCTCCCGATTTACATAGATTTGCAGGCAATGACGGAAACACCGGTGCCGAAGAGGTTCGGCACGATCACATCCCCCGTGCGTACCGGCGCATGGACCGTCACTCCGTCCAGCAGCGCCATCACGTCAAAGATCTTGTCCTTGTCCACGGCGGCGCTGGTCTTGACGGGCAAGCGGCGGCAGGACGCGCCCTCGATCCGGACGGTGCTCGTCACCACGCGCACCGGGTGCAGCAGCTCGGCCTTTCCGTACTCCGCGCCGCGTTCGCACTTGTTTCCCGTTACATTATAACCGTTTTCCTCATCGACTTTCAAGTGGCAGCCGTTCGGACAGACGATGCAGATCAGCTCTTTCATTCCGAAACCTCCTCGCAGGAGACCGTCAGCGTGTCTCCGCCCGCTTTTTCCAGCAGCACCCTCGGCAGCGCGATGTGCTCCATCTCGCCGGGGGCCATATGCTGCCGCGCAAACCGCGCGATGACCGCGCCCGTCTCATCCGTCACCAGAATGCGGCTCTTCGCAAAGCTGCGGTTCACGCGGAAGGAGACCTCCGTCTTATCGCCCATCGCGGCCAGACGGATCTGCTGCGGGACGGTATAGGTCACGCACGCGCCGCAGGCCGTTGCAAACATCCTTCCGTCCGCCGCCGCGCCGTGCAGAACATATTCCGCCGCGCTGCGTCCGGCCTTCTCGGCCTCGGCCGTGACAAAATCGACCAGATCGTGGACGTGAACGACGTTGCCGCAGGCAAAAACGCCCGGGATGGACGTCTCCATATTTTCAAATACGCGCGGGCCGTTGGTGCGGCGATCCATGTCGATGCCCGCCCGCCGCGTCAGCTCGTTTTCGGGAATGAGGCCGACCGACAGCAGCAGCGTATCGCAGTCAAAGACCATCTCCGTTCCGGGGATGGGGCGGCGATCCGGCCCGACCTCCGACACCACGACCCGCTCCAGCCGGTCTTTGCCCTGAATGTCGGTGATCGTGTGGCTGAGATAGAGCGGAATGTCGAAATCGTGCAGGCACTGCACGATGTTCCGGTTCAGGCCCGAGGAATACGGCATCAGCTCGACGCAGGCCAGCACCTTCGCGCCCTCGAGCGTCATGCGCCGCGCCATAATCAGGCCAATGTCGCCGGAGCCGAGAATGACGATGCGCTTTCCGACCATATAGCCCTCAATGTTCACATACCGCTGCGCCGCGCCCGCCGTAAAAATGCCGGAGCAGCGTGTGCCGGGAATCGAGATCGCGCCGCGCGTGCGTTCCCGGCAGCCCATCGCCAGCACGACGGCCTGCGCAGCGATCTCCTGATAGCCGTCTATGGTGTTGACGCAGCAGACATGCTTCTCCGGCGTCACGTCCAGCACCATCGTGTCGGACAGAACGGTCACGGAGGTCTCGCGGAGCATTTCAAGGAACCGTCCGGCGTACTCCGGCCCGGTCAGCTCCTCTTTGAAGTGATGCAGGCCGAAGCCGTTGTGGATGCACTGGTTCAGAATGCCGCCCAGCTCGCGGTCGCGCTCCAGGATCAGAATGTCGCGCAGACCTGCGTCATAGGCCGCGCACGCTGCGGCAAGTCCGGCGGGGCCGCCGCCGATAATGGCAAGCTGACAGGTTTTCATTCGTGAGCGCCTCCCTTCGTTTCGCCGGTCAGGATATACGTTCCCGGCTGATCCATCAGGATCTTGTCCATCGGGATGCCAAGCTCCCGCGACAGAATTTCCTGCACTCTCGGCCCGCAGAAGCCGCCCTGACAGCGGCCCATGCCCGCGCCGACGCGGCGCTTGACGCCGTTGATGGTCGTCGGCGGCACCGGAGAATGAATGGCGGCGACGATCTCGCCCTCCGTGACCGTCTCGCATCGGCAGATCACACGGCCATACAGCGGATTTTCGCGGATGAGGGCGTTTTTCTCTTCGGCGGACAGTTCATTGAAGCGAATGCGGCGTCGCGTGTCGATGAAGTGCGTCTTTTCCATCAGCGTCGTCTTGCCCGCCAGCCACCTTGCCGCGTCCTTTGCGATCGCGGGCGCGGAGCTGAGGCCCGGGCTTTTTACGCCCGCCAGCTCATAGAAGCCCGATACCTTCGGATTTTCTCCAATCAGGAAATCATCCTCCGGGTGATTGGCGCGGACGCCGGAGAAGTTGCGGATGTTGTCGCGGAAGGAGATCGACGGCACGGACTTGATCGCCATTTCGCGCACAAAGGCCAGTCCTGCGGCGGTATTCTCCGTTCCGTCGGGGTCGGAAATGTTGACGGCATTCGGGCCGACGATCAGATTTCCATGCACGGTGGGCGAGACCAGAACGCCCTTTCCGTTTTCGTTCGGGCACTGGAAAATGGTCGAGCGCACGCGCGTGCCCTCGGATTTATCCAGAAGGAAATACTCGCCGCGGTTGGGCTGGATCGTATAATCCGCGCAGCCGAGCATGGCGGCGATCTCCTCGCAGTGAACGCCTGCGGCATTCATGACATACTTCGCCTCGAATACACCCTTCGGCGTTTCGGCGGTAAAATGGCCGTTTTCCTGCCGCAGCGCCGTCACCGGCGCCTCCAGATGCAGCTCCGTGCCGTTGCGGACGGCAGTTTCGATGAGCGCCAGCGTCAGCTCCCACGGCGAGATCACGCCCGCCGACGGTGCCCACAGTGAACCGCAGACCGCTTCGGAAAGATTCGGCTCCATGGCGCGCGCCTCGTCGCCGGTGAGGAGCTTCATCCCCGGCACGCCGTTTTCCACGCCGCGCGCGTAGAGTGCCTTCAGCGTTTCCAGCTCCGCCTCACAGAACGCCAGAACGTGGCTGCCGGTCTGCCGGAACGGCACGTCCAGCCTTCTGCAAAGCTCCGGCATCAGCCGGTTCCCCTCCACATTCAGCCGCGCCATGTTCGTGCCGGGATGGGGGTCGTAGCCCGCGTGGACGATGGCGGAATTGGCCTTGCTGGTACCGTTTGCAACGTCGTTGCTCTTTTCCAGCACCGCCACAGACAGCTCGTAGCGCGACAGCTCGTAAGCGCACGCCGCACCGACGACGCCGCAGCCGATGATGATGACATCGTACATAATTTTCACCTCAAGCCATAAAAAATGAGCGCAACAAAACAGCAGGCCGCTGTTTGCTACACTCAAAATCTCAACAAATATGCCTTATGCTCAGTATAAGCCTCTTTTCGGCGGAATGCAAGCCCCGCCGTCATTTTTCGCGGAAAAACTTTTTCCTTCGGTAGTGTCAAGAGTTATGCGCAAATTTGCTTTGGTATCTGGTAGAAATCTATTA